>ERZ1047472.1613-NODE-1613-length-17315-cov-4.891367_pt1 | contig 17315 bp, 14 predicted proteins | sample MGYA00383095_ERZ1047472 | MGnify/ENA primary metagenome ERZ1047472 (study PRJEB29581, sample SAMEA5548365) | metagenome | biome: marine; feature: coastal; material: water | depth 1 m | study: Short-term variability in the microbial, nano- and picoplankton... | reverse complement strand
TTATTATTGCCGGCGCTGGAGAAGTCGGATTTCACTTGGCAAAGCTTTTGTCCTATGAATCTCAGGAAATTACGCTAATTGATTTAGACAAAGAACGCCTAGTTTATGCAGAAACGCATTTAGATATTAAGGTCGTCAAAGGCGATATTACTTCTGTTTCAGTTTTGAAAGAATCAAATATTTCTAATGCTGATTTATTTGTTTCTGTAACCTCCTCTCAAACATCAAATATTACATCTTGTGTTTTGGCCAAACAATTGGGTGCCGAACGTACTATTGCACGGATTTCCAACACTGAGTTTATTGCTTATAAAGATGAAATTGGTTTTGAAGCATTGGGAATTGATGAACTAATTTCTCCTGAATCTTTGGCCGCTTCCGAAATAGAATTGCTGCTGAATCAGTCTGTTTTTAATGACACCTATGCTTTTGAAGATGGTGCACTTACTATGTTGGGTTTGACACTCTCTGCAGATGCTAAAATCATTGACAAAACAGTTAAAGTTGCAGCTCAACTTTTGGCAGATATTCATTTTATACCCATTGCGATTCAACGCTTTGGTTCACACCTCACCATAGTACCACGAGGAGATACTGTTTTTAAAGAAGGGGATCGAGTAGTCTTTATGACCTCTGAGGGTGGTGATGAAGAATTATGTAAACTCACAGGAAGACAAAAAACACAAATCAAAGATATTATGATTTTGGGTGGGGGTCAAATAGGTGCAATTACGGCCAATGAATTGGCCAAAAGCGACTTCAATATCAAAATTGTTGAGCAATCAAAAGAACGTGCAATCGATCTAGCAGATCAGCTTCCCGATGCCTTGGTCATAAGCGGAGATGGTAGGAATGTTGAACTTTTGGATGAAGAAAATTTTAGTGATATGGATGCTTTTATATCTGTAACTGGAAATTCAGAAACCAACATCATGTCTTGCCTAGTTGCAAAATCTAAAGGCGTTAAAAAGACTATTGCTTTGGTAGAAAATATGGATTATTTCGCATTGTCGCATTCTATTGGTGTTGATACTCTGATCAATAAAAAATTACTTGCTGCAAATAGTATTTTTAGATATGTTCGTAAAGGAGAAGTGGTAGCCATGACAAAGCTTACCAACATGGAAGCAGAATTATTGGAATTTGTTGTGAAACCAACCTCAAAAATCTGTCATCAATACATCAAAGAAATTGGTTTTCCTAGAGCCGCAATTATTGGCGGAGTCATCAGAAATGCATCAGGAATTATCGCATTGGGTGACTTCAAAATTGAGCCAGGCGATAGAGTAGTGGTGTGTTGTTTGCCACAAGCCATCAAAAAAGTAGAGAGTCTTTTCTTCTAACCAATATATATGAAACAAAAACATAAAATCATCATCCACTTTTTTGGGCTTTTGCTTCTTTTCAATGGTGGATTTATGTTGCTTGCCTCTTTGTTGAGTTTTATCTACAAAGATGGTGTTACAGACCAGTTGTTTCTTTCAGGAGTATCGGTTTTAATGGTTGGGCTTTTAGTGATGCTTTTTACAAAAAATCACTCAAAAGAAATGACCAAGCGTCAGGGATATATAGTAGTTACATTTGGTTGGATTGTTATGGCGCTTTCAGGGACAATTCCTTATATTTTGACGGGTTCAATTACGAATTTTACCAATGCCTTTTTTGAAACGATTTCGGGTTATACAACAACAGGTGCAACCATTTTGAATGACATTGAAGTACTTCCAGAAGGCATTTTATTTTGGCGGAGTTTGACGCATTGGATTGGAGGTATGGGAATTATTGTTTTGGCTATAGCTATTTTGCCTTTACTGGGTATTGGTGGTATGCAGCTTTTTGCTGCTGAAGCACCAGGGCCAGGCACCGATAAACTTCATCCTAGAATTACGGATACCGCAAAAAGATTATGGCTTATTTATGTGGGATATACTGCAGCAGAAACACTTTTTTTATCCCTCGCTGGAATGTCCTTTTTTGATGCCTTGAACCATTCCATGAGTACACTTTCTACTGGTGGTTTTTCAACTAAAAATGCAAGTTTGGCCCATTGGAACGATTCGCCAATCATTCAATATATCGTAGTTTTATTTATGTTTTTGGCCGGAACAAATTTTGTTTTAAGCTACTTTGGATTTAAAGGGAATTTTTTAAAAATATTTAAAGACGAAGAGTTTAAACTTTATGCTAAGTTCATTTTTATTTTTACGACTGTTTCTGCAATTATAATCTATTTTAATTCGGCTTATTTAGCTTCTTCTTCAATTGATCATCCATTTGTTTTTGGAGAGGTAGAGGCCAGTATCCGTCATGCTTTATTTCAAGTGGTTGCTATTGTTACCACAACAGGTTTTGTGAGTGCCGATTTTGCCATTTGGCCGCATTTTTTGGTAGTTTTTTTCTTTGGATTAATGTTTCTTGGAGGATCTTCAGGGAGCACATCTGGAGGAGTAAAAGTGGTGCGTCACTTAGTTCTTATTCGCAATGGTTTTTTAGAATTTAAAAGATCGCTTCACCCCAATGCTGTACTGCCCGTTCGTTACAATTCTAAAACAATTTCAGGTGAGATTGTGTTTAATGTTTTGGGCTTTTTTATGCTTTATATGCTGTCATTTATTATTGGTGCGCTTGGTTTTGCTTTTATTGGTTTAGATTTTGAATCCGCCATAGGGGTTTCCGCTTCAAGTTTAGGAAATGTTGGTCCAGCGCTAGCAGATTTTGGTCCAGCAGAAAACTTTAGCAAAATGCCACAAATAGGCAAATGGTGGGGAGCTTTCCTCATGCTTATTGGACGTTTAGAGCTCTTTACGGTCCTTATTTTACTGACTCCTTTCTTCTGGAAAAAATTGTAAAGAGAATTTAGCTATTCAATGCATTTTTTATCCGCTGAACTGCTTCAACGATTTGCTCCTGAGATGCTGCGTAGGATATTCTGATACAGTTTGGATTTCCAAAAGCTTCGCCTGTAACCGTTGCTACTAGTGCTTCTTCCAAGAGAAAAAGCGACAATTCTGTTGCATTATTTATTTGTTTGCCTTTAAATGTTTTTCCAAACAATGCAGAAACATCTGGGAATACATAAAAAGCACCTTCTGGAGTATTGCAAGAAAAGCCATCAATGTCTTTGAGTAAGTTTAAAATAAGATCACGACGTACTTTAAATTCGTCGATCATGTATTGTACTTTTGACGGTGATGCTTCTAAAGCTGTAATCACGGCGCGTTGAGCGATACAGTTTGCTCCACTAGTGATTTGACCTTGCATTTTGTTACAAGCACGAGCAATCTTTTCTGGACCGCCTAAGAAACCTATACGCCACCCCGTCATTGCAAATGCCTTGGATACACCATTTACAGTAATGGTTCGGTCGTACATGTCCTCAAACTCGGCCATACTAGCATGTCCACTTCCAAAATTGATATGTTCATAAATTTCATCCGAAACGACATAAATTTGCGGATGTTTTTGAAGTACGTCTGCAAGTGATCTTAATTCTTCTTTACTGTAAAGAGATCCACTTGGATTACAAGGTGAACTGAACCAAATCATTTTAGTTTTTGGTGTTATTGCCGCTTCGAGTTGCTCAGCTGTCATCTTGAAATCAGTTTCAATAGAAGTTTTTACTTCCACAGGGGTTCCTTCAGATAATTTTACAATATCGGCATAACTCACCCAATATGGGCAGGGGAGGATAACTTCGTCACCTTTATTAAGCAGTACTAAAGCAATGTTTGCAAGACATTGTTTTGCTCCTGTAGATACAACAATTTGGTTAGGAGTGTAGGTTAGGTTGTTGTCGCGTCTAAATTTGGTGATGATGGCTTGCTTCAATTCTGCATATCCATCAACAGGAGTATATGAATTGAAGTTATCATCAATGGCTTGTTTTGCTGCAGATTTTATAAAGTCAGGTGTATTGAAGTCTGGTTCTCCCAAACTAAGTCCTATGATGTCTTTTCCCTCGCCTTTTAGTTCGCGTGCTTTGGCAGCCATAGCAAGAGTTGCCGAAGTGGCCATATTTAAGATTCTTTCTGAAAGTAACTGGTTCATTTAAAGTGTTTTATGCTGGTAATTTTGGATTCATGCCCATCAATCTTAAGTAACTGAAGTGAGCAATAATTGCTTTTCTTGTGGTTTTATATTCGTTATATGGTAAATTAAATTCTTTGGCAGTTTTCTTGACGATTTCCGCTATTTTACCATAATGTATGTGCGAAATATTTGGAAATATATGGTGTTCGACCTGATGGTTCAATCCCCCTGTAAACCAATTTATAAGTCTGTTTTTTGGAGAAAAATTCACAGTGGTTTTTAATTGGTGAATAGCCCAAGTATTTTTCAAACTTCCATCTTTTTCTGGAACTGGCATTTCTGCTTCTTCCATAACATGTGCCAATTGAAAAACTACACTAAGAATAAGCCCTGCAGTATAATGCATCACAAAAAAGCCAATAAGTATCTTCCACCAAGATAAATCCAAAAGAAGCATCGGTAGGACAATCCACATGGTCAAATAAATTAATTTTGATATGACTAAAGTCCCCCAATTTACAAATGGATTTGGCAATTTTCCATAAGCCAATTTGCGTTTCATGTAGCGTTTCATTTGCATAAAATCGGTTGTGATTGCCCAATTGATTGTCAATAGCCCATACAACAGAACAGAGTAGTATTGTTGGAACTTGTGGTACCATTTCCATTCGGCATGTTTTGTAAATCTAAGAATACGCCCAGCATCCAAGTCTTCATCATGACCATGAACATTTGTGTAGGTGTGATGAAGGACATTGTGTTGTACTTTCCAGTTATAAACGTTTCCAGCAAGAATATAAATACTACTTCCCATAAGATTATTAATCCATGATTTGTTTGAAAAAGACCCATGGTTTCCGTCATGCATTACATTCATTCCAACTCCTGCCATTCCAACACCCATAACCACTGTAAAGAGGATTTGCAGCCACCCTGGCAATTCTAATGTGAGTATAAGAAAATAAGGCACCAAAAATATACTGAACATCACAATTGTTTTTAGCCACAATTGCCAGTTTCCTGTACGTTTGATATTGTTTTCCTTAAAATATAAATTAACCCTTGAGTTGAGGGTTCTGAAGAAATTTTTGGGATCTTTTCTTGAGAATTTTAATACTGGACTTTTCATTTAGGTAGATTTTAAAATAAGTTCAAATATAGTTAATAATTCAATTTGAAAACATGACTTTTGAACATTTAAGAGATTTATAACTATTTTTGCTCAAATTTATTTTTTATGGATTTAATTCTAAAATATTTTCCAGAATTATCGGATGTTCAAAAACAACAATTTGAAGTATTACAAGGGGTGTATGAAGATTGGAATTCAAAAATAAATGTCATTTCTCGAAAAGATATACAGTCGCTGTATTTGAAGCATGTTTTACATGCTTTGGCGATTGCTAAAGTTCAAAAATTTAAACCCAATGCACAAATTTTAGATGTGGGTACAGGCGGCGGATTCCCAGGTATACCTTTGGCAATTTTATTTCCTCAGACTAAGTTTCATTTGGTCGACAGCATTCAAAAAAAGGTAAAAGTAGTATCCGCAGTTGCACAAGCTTTGAAGCTAAAAAATGTGACTGCTAGCCACCTGCGTGCAGAGGATGTAGAAGGACGTTTTGATTTTGTTGTGAGTCGTGCTGTAACTACAATGCCCAGTTTTGTGAAATGGGTAAAAAATAAAATCAAAAAAGAACAAAATCACTCACTTTCAAATGGAATCTTGTATCTCAAAGGTGGAGATCTTTCAGAAGAATTATCACCGTACAAGACGACAATGGTTTATGATATTGATGCTTTTTTTGAGGAAGATTTTTTTGAAACAAAAAAAGTTGTTCATCTTCCACTTAAGTACAGACGCTAGTCTTAATTAGAAAGCCATTGTTACAGTTGCTGTCAATCCAGTGGCTTCTGGAACAAAGCGACATACACCTCCAACACAAACCAGTCCTGCGCGTTGTCTACCATAGTTTAAGCCAACTCGTGTGGCTCCTTTGGTGTAGCTTCCACCTGCATTATAATAATGAGTTTTTGCAGTCGATGAGTCATCTCCATTGTTGTAAATATCATTGATATAAAATGAAATTTTGGAACTCAAATTAAATTCAAATGTACCTCCAATCCAATCGTGTTTTTCTGAGTCTGACCACAGTTTTTGGGCTTCTATTCTAATTGATTTTCCATTGCCAAGTTTGTGAGTGGATTCAATAACTCCAATGTTTGTGACAATGGGCTTAGCACCAAAATTCCCTTCAATTTCTTTTTTGTTGTAATATTGATTTACGTAGTAAAATATTGAACGCCATTTTGGGCTCCATTTTTTTCTGATTTCTAAGCTCACATCTGAAAAATACTTACTACCAAAGCCAAACATTTCTGTTTCATAATCTTGGTTAGCATAATCAAAAGTACCTTTCAATCCCGACCAGTAAGCCGCATTAAAAGCCATCTTTGTACCGTATTTCCCTCCTAATAGTGTTTCTTTTTTTATGTTATAAAAAAAGTCTAATTGTCCCCCAATTTCTCCAGCTTTCAGCAACGCTGGGTCCAAAAAGGATACAGCAGACTGTGCTTGATAAACAAAAATATTCGTCAACAAGTAGTCATGTTGTTTGGTGAGTCCAGGTGTATAATTGATGATGTTTTCAAAAAATATATTTCCTGATTTTTTTCTGTTCGAATAAAAGCTCATGTTTTCCAAACGTCTGAAGGTAGCATCTAAACCAAATCCTCTTTTTGAATAACCTGTGTTGAACAATATACCATTTCCAGGTTTTATAAAATCATTTGAAACTTGATTGACCTGAACAATGGCGTCTTCACTTTTGGTCACATATTCCACGCTGGAATAGAAATTTCTGTAGTTAAAGTCAACTCTTCCAGAAAAGGCATTAGTTGTAGGCTTATAATTCGGATTTTCTAAGTCAATTTTGTCTTCACGACCGACGTAGCTGAATCCAATATTAAGCGCTATTTCGTCCCATTTGAAAACAGAATCTAATTCAAATTCGGAGTTGAATCCAAAAATAGTTCCATCTGAGGTTTCAAAACCTACCCGATGATTACCATAAACAGCAGTCAAACCCACAACATCCAATAGACGATAAGATACTTTACCACCAAACAATGCATTGTTTATTCCGAGTTGGCGGTCTTCCCAATTTCGTAATATCAAACCACTTCCAAATTGTTCGTAAAAATGTCCTATGGTTGCATCTATATTGGAGGTTTTATAACTTAGTGAATAGGTACCTAAATTTGTTCCTTCAAAATTTGTTGAATAGTTGAGTAAAGCAAAGGGCTCGTAAGATTCGATTTGAACTGAGGCCGTAAGCTTTGAAAGAAAATTATAATCTATTTTAAGATAGTTGTTAGCCCTAAAGTGCTCATCTTGATCTTTGTTTGCTTCGTCTGCAAAGTCTCCAGTTTTTTTATCATCATTGTACCATGTAGAATTGCTTTCAAACCCTACACTAAGTCCATCAATGGTTTGTCCATGAATTGAAAACGAAAAATGAATTAAAACAATGAATAACGTTATTTTTCTCACGAAATATGTATTTAGATTAGTTTGAGTTTTCTTTTATGATTTCGTAGAGTTCGTCCTCTACTCCAGGGTTATAACCTGTTCTGCGTTGAATAATTTTTTGGTTTTTCAATACCAGAGTATGTGGAAGTGTTGTAATATTAAGTGCGCGCTTTAAATCTTGATTATCGTCATACAATACAAGATATTCCCAGCCCTTTCCATTTACCATGGGGCGAACTCTTTTTTTGGTTCTTGTGTCGTCTGTAGCGATTGCAATGAGTTTTACTTTAGTTTCGTCTTGCCAATCTTCATAAACTTCGCTTATGGCATCCAACTCATTGATGCAAGGAACACACCATGTGGCCCAAAAGCTAAACACAAATATATTTTCACTCTCAACAAGTGTGTTTAGGTTAATATCATTTCCATCAAGGTCTTTAAGAACTAATGATGGAAGCTCCTGGGCAAAAGAAAAAGAGCTGATAATTAACAGTCCATAAGTAATTATTTTGTTCATGATATAATTAAAATAGTTAAACTAATTAAATTTCTGTAAAATAATAACTAATTTCGACAAGTCAATAAACAAAATTAACTAAATATGAATTTTTTTCTAAAATTACCACTTGCACTGTTAGTTATTTTTACTTGTTTTATTTCTTGTGGAAGCGATGACTCCGCTGGAACGTCAAACGAATCTGCTTCTAAATCTGTAACAATTAGTTCAGATGCGTCCTCAGTAGTCCTAGGGGATACAGTGACATTTACCGCAACTTCAAATTTGGGTGAGGATATTACTGCGCAAGCTACTTTTTCTGTAAACTCTAACTCTATTTCTGGAAATACATATACTTTTCAAGAACTTGGCTCCTTTGTCGTAAGAGCAGTTTATGATAATACGACGAGTAATTCAATTACAATTATTGTAAATGAGCCGCTTACAGCAATCACTTTGAGTTCCAATTCAGAGTCTTATTTTTTAGGGCAAAATGTTGTTTTTAATGTAACAGGAAACAATGGTGTAAACCTGACAAATCAAGCAACAATTAGTATGGTTGGAGGTGATAACTTGGCAAGTAATGTATACACTACAACTTACGAGGGAGCAATCGAGTTTACCGCCACTTTTGAAGGATTTACCTCTCCAGTTCATGAAATTACTGTTTTGCCTGCGCCAACAAAATTTGAACAAAATGTTTTAATTGAGGATTACACAGGAACTTGGTGTGGGTGGTGTCCACGGATTTCTCATGCCATTGAACTTGTAGAGGAGCAAACAACAGATGCGTATGTGGTTGCAATTCATAGAGGAAGTACAGATCCTGGAAATGGTTATTATGATCCCTTTAATTTTTCGGCTGGTGCTTTAGAGGATATAATTGGTCTGCAAGGATACCCAACAGGTATGCTGAACCGTACAACAGAGTGGAATTATCCAGAGCCCAATAATATTTCACAAGTTGTGAATTCGACTTCTGGTCAGTCGGATGTTGGTTTAGCACTTAATCCTAGTTTGAATGGTAACTCAATGAATATTGATGTGCGTGTCAAATTTGGAGGAGGGTTTTCTGCTTTCAGCGCAAAGCTTGTAGTTTATGTGTTGGAAGACAATCAGTACTTTAACCAAACCAATTATACAAGCTATTTTGGAGGTTCATCTGTTCTGACCAATTTTGAACATAACCATGTTTTAAGAGCATCTTTGACCAATCTGTTAGGCAATCAAATTCCGTCCTCGGAGTTTACTGCAGATAATGTTTATACAGTGAATTTTGATATGGCAGTTCCTTCAAACGTGACAAATACTGAAAAAATGTCTGTTGTTGCTGTTGTGATTAACGGTAGTAACAATTCAGCAATCAATGTCAGAGGAGCCGACTTTGGAGATACCCAAACATTTGAAGAACTATAGAAATATTGATTAATATGTATAACCAAAACCACTCTTTTCGGAGTGGTTTTTTTTGCAGTAATCTTTTTTAGTCCAAAAAAGGATATTTATAATCTGATGGGGATACAAACGTTTCCTTAATCATACGAGGTGATACCCAGCGCAAAAGGTTTAGAGCAGAGCCCGCTTTATCATTCGTTCCAGAAGCTCGAGCTCCACCAAAAGGTTGCTGGCCTACTACCGCTCCTGTAGGTTTATCATTAATATAAAAATTACCAGCAGCATTCACCAAAGCTTTGGTGGCTTGGTCAGCAGCATAACGATCTGTTGAAAAAATAGCACCAGTGAGTGCATATGCACTTGTTTCATCTACCAGTTTTAATGTTTCGGCGTAATCTTCATCTTTGTAAACATAAATGGTAATGACAGGACCAAAAAGTTCTGTACTCATGGTTTCGTAGTGAGGATTGGTCGTTAAAATAACAGTGGGTTCTATAAAATACCCTTTGCTTTTATCGTAACCACCACCTGCAATAATTTTGGCATCAGGGTTGTTTTTTGCAGCATTAATATATTTTGCGATTTTATCAAAAGACCCTTCGTGAATTACGGCAGTCATAAAATTTGATAAATCTTCTGGAGACCCCATTTTGATAGAATCTATATCCTTTAACACAAACGATTTTACATCCGCCCAAAGACTTTCTGGGATATAGGCCCGTGATGCAGCACTACATTTTTGTCCTTGAAACTCAAAAGCTCCTCTAACAATGCCTGTAGCAACTTGTTTCGGATTGGCTGATTTGTGTGCTACAATAAAATCTTTTCCTCCTGTTTCGCCAACAATTCTAGGATAGGTTTTGTACTTGTGGATGTTGTTTCCAATTTGTTTCCATAATTCTTTGAATACAAAAGTAGACCCTGTAAAGTGTAAACCGGCAAAATCCGGACTAGACAGTACGGTATTTGTAATCATTACAGGATCACCAAAAACTACATTGATGACTCCTGGCGGTACTCCAGCTTCATTAAAAACGTCCATAATCACTTTTGCAGAGTAGACTTGGCTGTCGCTTGGTTTCCAAACCACAACATTGCCCATTAGTGCCATACAAGCTGGAAGATTTCCAGCAATGGCCGTAAAATTGAATGGTGTTACTGCATAAGTAAATCCCTCTAAAGGACGATATTCTATACGGTTCCATGCATCACTTGTGCTTTGCGGTTGGTCGCCATATATTTCTGTCATGAACTGCACATTGAACCTTAAAAAATCTATAAACTCACAAGCGGCATCAATTTCGGCTTGGTGTACTGTTTTGGATTGTGCCATCATTGTTGCAGCATTGATTTTTGCACGGTATGGCCCAGCGATCAATTCAGCAGCACGAAGAAAAATTCCTGCACGTTGTTCCCACGGAAGTTCAGCCCAAGTTTTTCGAGCTTCCAGTGCTGTAGAAATTGACTGTTCTACATGGTTTTGATTCGCGGTGTGGTATGTTCCTACGATATGTTGATGGTCGTGTGGAGGACTCATTGTTTGTGTCACTCCAGACTTGATGTATTCTCCGTTAATATATAGAGGTACTTCAACTTTTGAATCATACATAGATTTGTAAGCACTTAAAACATTTTCACGTTCTTTAGTGCCAGGTGCATATGATAAAATAGGTTCGTTTTTTGCAACGGGAACCTTAAAAAACCCTTTTCCCATAAGTATAGTTTTGTGATGAATTTATACAGTAAAATTACAATTTATGACTGAATTTTGTGTATTATTTCAGATTAATTTTGCGCAAATTCTGTACATAGTTTAAAGGTTGGTATTTTTGCTTTAAACATATTATTGTCCAAGAGGTCAACCATAGAATACAGTCCTTTCATTGATCCAAAGGGCGATTTAAGCGTACAGCCCGAACTGTATATGTAAGTTTCATTTGGATGAATTATGGGCTGTTCCCCAATCACTCCATCGCCTTCTACACTTTCTTTAGAATTCAGCGCATCGCTGATGTGCCAAACACGTGACAACAATTGTACTGGGTTTTGACGTTCATTACTGATGCTTACTTCGTAGCTAAAAGCAAAATGAATGATCTCTTCTTTGTAAAAAGTACCTTCAAAGTGTGTTTGAACCGAAATTTTTATACCATTGGTGATTTGTTGTACCATATCTTGGGGTTGTTTTTAATTTGTGATTTGAACAGAGTTGGCTTCGCCAAGCCCTATAATTTTGTCGTAGCGTGCACCTAAATCTCTGTAATAAACGATCACTTTATAATTGTTTTCTGTTTCATCAAAATTGCCACTAATGCTCCCCTCGCTAAGCGTGTCGTTTTGGTCTACAACAACATATTTGTAATTGTAAAATCCTTGTTTCATGAGCATTTGAAGTTCATAAATACCTTTTTCAGGATTAAAGTTCATTTTATTTTCATCATTTATGCTGAAGTTGTTGTAGCCACCATAGACATGAACAGATGCGTCCAAAAACTCATTTGTTATGAGTGAAAAATGCACATAGGTGTAATCGGCTTCAATGCTTGGATCGTCACGATCCAAAACAGTAATTTTGAAACCTCCGTTGATGTCTGGATTAAAAGTATATTTTCGTGTGCTTCTGTCAATATCTGTGTAAAGATAACTGTGATAAAGGTCTTGTAAATCAATAAATTGTACACCTAAATTTGCACTTCGTACTTCTTTGTTCTCAAAAAACAAGTATTCATTACCACCCCAAAACAATGAGGCCTCATTGTACCTGTACACCAATTCGTTGCCCAAAATATATTGTGGTTTTAAATCGTAAATAGCAGTTTTAAGATTGTTGTTTTGCACCACAACCGTTTTTACAGTTTGAGCAGGATTGTTTAAGTTGAGACTATTCGATTTTATACTGAAATCTACAGATTGTGTTTCGTTAATTAATGTAACATTTCTGGATCTTTTGATTTGAACGCCCACACCCACTTGTTGTTCCATGATCATAAATTTTCTACTGAAAACCAAATCGTCATTTTCATCAAAAATCTTGATGAGGTAGTTACCGGAAACTTTCAGTCGTGTTTGTGGGTTGGGGATTTGCAGTCTGTAATGTGAATAAATTTGATAGGTGTTAAATGAATTTTCATAATTGAATATTCTAAGATTATCCATACCGTCAAGGTACTCAGATTTCATCAAACGGGAAGGCGTCCAATCATAATCGAAGTGTTCGATAACGTAATAAAAGTCTTCTTCCAAATTATTTAGGACATCAAATTCCAAATAGATGCGTTCATTCAAATTAATGATGGGAAGAATGTTGCTTGCTTTTTGACCTCCAAACGTTATTGTTTTTATGTCATTTGGTGGATCAACTTCTTCTATTTGTCCAAATGATATGCCTGCCATAAAGAGAAAAACAACACTAAGAAAAATGGAACAATATGATTTGAGCATACCAAAAATTTAAAAGGTAAATATAAGTAAAAATCAGCGCTTTTTTAAAATACTAATTTTAACAAAAAAAATCCATTTAAATGTTGTGACGAATGCACTTTTAATTTGTAAATTTGCTCGATTTTTAGATACAAATTTCAATAAAAAAACATATGTCAAACGACATTCGAATAAAAAAAGGTCTGGACATCAAATTAGTAGGAGGAGCTGCGCTGAATAAAACCACCGCCATTAAAAGCAATTTTTACACGATTCGACCTGAAGACTTCCACGGTGTAACACCAAAATTATTAGTAAAAGTAGGTCAAAAAATAAAAGCTGGAGAAGCTGTATTTTTTGATAAATCTAATCAGGATATCAAGTTTGTTTCTCCTGTTTCTGGAGAAATAATTGAGATCTCTCGCGGCGAAAAACGTCGTATTTTGGAGATCAAAATCAAAGCAGATAAAGATTTAAGCTTTAGCGAACACAAAAAATTTGAGCTTGGAAGTGCAAAATCAGATGAGATTAAAACATTATTACTTGCTTCTGGATGTTGGCCGTTTATCAAGCAGCGCCCTTATGCAATAATTGCAGATCCCAGCCGTACGCCAAAATCTATTTTTGTTTCGGCACATGCAACAGCACCACTTGCAGCGGACTACAACTACACACTGAAAGGAAAGGATGCAGAATTGCAAGCAGCAGTTACAGCTTTGTCTAAACTTACTGAAGGTGAGGTACATGTTGGTGTGTCAAAAGATGCACACTCTCCCTTCACCAATTTGGAAGACATCAAAACACACAGAGTTTCTGGACCACACCCTTCTGGAAATGTCGGAACTTTGATCAACAAAATTGACCCTATCAACAAAGGCGAAGTTGTTTGGACAGTAACTCCTCAAGACTTGGTGATAATTGGAGAATTGTTGTTGACGGGTAAATTCAATGCCGAGCGAGTTGTGGCTATGGTTGGTTCTCAAATAGAGCAACCACGCTATTTGGTGACGCGTATTGGAAGTGAAGTTGCGACAATGATTTATGATAGAGGCATACAAAAAGATGCTCATGCACGAATTATTTCAGGGAATGTACTTTCTGGAAAAGAAATAAAACCTGATGGACATTTGGATTATTACAGCGACGTCATTTCGGTTATTCCTGAGGGCGACGATTACGAATTTTTTGGGTGGAACAAACCGGTATTTAATAAGGTTTCAACCTCACGAGCATTGACATTCTCATGGTTAACACCAAACAAAAAATTTGATTTGAATACAAATACCAACGGAGAACACAGGGCTTTTGTAATAACAGGATCTTATGAAGAAGTTTTTCCTTTGGATATTTATCCAATGCAAATCCTAAAAGCGTGTATGTATAAAGATCTTGATGAAATGGAGGCTTTAGGAATGTACGAAGTAGCGCCAGAAGATTTTGCGCTTACCGAGTTTGTATGTGTTTCTAAGCAGCCACATCAAAAAATAATAAGAGAAGGATTAGATTTAATGATTAAAGAAATTGGATAATAATCCACTTTCAAAGTAAAATGAAAAACACTAATTAAATGGGTTTAAAATCAAACTTACACAATCTTAAAGAAAAATATAAAGGAACTAAAATGGCTCCAGCTTTCAATGCCATTCATACTTTTTTGTATTTACCAAACGAAACCACACACAATGGTACCCACATCAAAGTAGCAGATGATTTGAAGCGTACCATGAATACAGTCATCATGGCTATGGTGCCATGTCTCATTTTTGGTATGTTCAATGCAGGTTATCAACATCATCTTGCTTTGGGAACTATAGAAGCAGCAGAAGGGTTTTTAGGTTCAACTTTTTGGACTTGGGACAATTTAGTCGTTGGGATATGGAAAGTTTTGCCACTGGTTGTAGTTTCTTATGGAGTAGGCTTAATCATCGAATTTATTTTTGCGGTCATCAAAGGACATGAAGTTGAAGAGGGATATTTGGTTACAGGGATGCTTGTACCACTTATTGTTCCAGTAGACCTTCCTTTATGGATGTTAGCGGTAGCGGTCGCTTTTGGAGTGGTCATTGGAAAAGAAGTTTTTGGTGGAACTGGTATGAATATTTTGAATCCAGCACTTACCATTCGAGCATTCTTATTTTTTGCTTATCCTACATGGATGAGTGGCGATAAAGTTTGGGTACATGGTGCCGTAGAACGTGCAGGAACTGCAGATGCTATTTCTGGTGAAACCATTTTGGGAAGTTATGCTCAAAGTCAAGATGTAGTATACAATTATGCCGATATGTTTTATGGATTAATTCCAGGATCAATAGGAGAGACTTCAAAATTATTAATCATTTTTGGTGCCCTGTTCCTTATTTTTACCAAAGTAGGAAGCTGGCGAATTATGCTCAGTACCATTATAGGTGCTCTTGCCATGGGACTTATTTTTAATGGTGTAGTCGATGCAGGCATCATAACAACTTCAAGTAAATTTTACGGATTGATGAGTGTTCCTTTTTGGCAACACCTTATTATAGGAAGTATATTGTTTGGAGCGGTATACATGGCCACAGATCCTGTAACTGCTGCACAAACCAACAAGGGTAAATGGATTTATGGATTCCTTATTGGTTTTATTTCTATAATGATTCGCGTATTCAACCCAGCATACCCAGAAGGTGTTTTCTTGGCTATATTACTGATGAATGTTTTTGCACCAACAATTGATCACTACGTGGTTCAAGGAAATGTAAAGAAAAGAATGAAACGTCTAAAAGTTAAAACGGCATAATATTATGAGTACCAACACAGAATCAAATAAATACACCATATTATTTGCAATCGGCATGGTTGTTATCGTAGGATCGCTTTTGGCTTTTACTGCCTCTAGCTTGGCACCTAATATTGATGAGAATAAGCGTTTGGAAAAACAGCAAAATATCCTTTACGCTATGGGTGTAAACGAAAATGAAGGCAGTAGCGCTAACTTTGTTTCCACAGAAAAAGCACCAGAATTATTCAAGCAATATATTACCGAACAAATTGTAATACAAGGTGGAAATATAACAACTTCAAACGACGCTTATCTCATAGACGTTAAGAAACAACAATCTAATGCAAAAGCGGGATTAGACAGAAAATTGCCACTTTTTATTGGCGAGAAAGAAGGACAAAAATATTACATCGCTCCAATTCTTGGTAAAGGACTTTGGGATGCCATTTGGGCTTATGTTGCAATGGACGAAAATATGGTGATTCAAGGCGCATATTTTGATCATAAAGGAGAAACACCAGGGTTAGGAGCAAATATTAAAGAACGCTTTTTTATGGATGATTTTATTGGCGAACATCTTTTAGACAATGGAACATTCAAAGGTATTACAGTTTCAAAAAGTAATGCTGATCCAAAAAATATTGACAAAACAGATTATGAAGTAGATGCCATTGCTGGAGCAACTATCACAGGAGACGGTGTAGCTGCCATGATCAAATCGGAGCTTAAACTTTATCTGCCTTATTTTAAATCTTTAAATAACTAATACGAAATGGGACTTCTATCAAAAAAAGACACCAAACTAATTTTAGACCCACTTGCAGACAATAATCCCATTACTATTCAAGTTTTGGGAATTTGCTCGGCATTAGCCATCACAGCACAGCTTAAAGCATCTATTGTGATGTCTATTTCTGTACTTTTTGTATTGGGGGTTGGAAATGTTGTAATTTCACTCATTAGAAATATTATTCCTTCTAAAATTAGAATTATAGTTCAACTTACTGTTGTGGCCGCACTGGTTATTATTGTGGATTTGGTACTCAAAGCATTTGCTTACGAACTCAGTAAAGAACTTTCTGTATTTGTTGGGCTAATCATTACCAACTGCATCATCATGGGGCGTTTTGAAGCATTTGCTTTAGGAAATGGACCATGGCGCTCTTTTCTAGACGGAATAGGTAATGCTGCAGGATATGGTGTTATCCTTATAATAGTAGGATTTTTTAGAGAACTACTAGGATCAGGAACACTAATGGGGGTGAAAGTTCTTGGTGATCCCATCGAAAAAACAGGACTATATGGTTTCGGATACGAAAACAATGGTTTTATGTTGCTCTCCCCAATGGCATTGATTGTAGTTGGCCTCATTATTTGGGTGCAACGCAGCAGAAATAAAGCATTAATCGAAGACTAAAACATTATGGAATATTTAGAATTATTTTTTAAATCGATTTTTATAGATAATATGGTATTTGCCACATTCCTTGGGATGTGCTCTTACCTTGCTGTTTCCAAAAAAGTGTCTACTGCTGTAGGACTTGGCGCAGCCGTTATATTTGTCCTATTGGTGACTGTTCCACTCAACTGGCTGTTGGATCAATACATCCTTAGACCAGGAGCACTGGCATGGCTAGGTGAAGATTTTGCTGCTTATGATTTAAGCTTCTTATCTTTCATCATGTTTA
>ERZ1047472.1611-NODE-1611-length-17318-cov-6.010137_pt1 | contig 17318 bp, 28 predicted proteins | sample MGYA00383095_ERZ1047472 | MGnify/ENA primary metagenome ERZ1047472 (study PRJEB29581, sample SAMEA5548365) | metagenome | biome: marine; feature: coastal; material: water | depth 1 m | study: Short-term variability in the microbial, nano- and picoplankton... | reverse complement strand
TGGTCGAAGGTGTTATGCGAGTTTATGACACGGAGGTCGAAGGATGGAGAAGCTTTCGGGTGGACTCGGTAAAATCCTTTGGACTAAAAGAAAAGGTATAGAATTTAAGGGGCGTTAGCTTAACGGTTAAAGCATCCGCCTGTCACGCGGAAGACTGCGAGTTCAAATCTCGTACGCCCCGCCATTTAAATAACTTTCTTCGTTGCAAGAATCTCATAAATAGGTTTCACAATGAAAGATTTACCTAAACATCTTGGTGGCCACGGGAATAAAAATCACGTAGACCACGGCGCGCTGGATTTTTTAAAAGAAAAATTCAACGTTAAATCGCTTCTTGATATTGGCTGTGGACTTGGTGAAATGAAAACCATTTGTGATCCTAGAGACATTTCATACCTTGGAATAGACGGAGATTGGAGCATAAAAAGACAGCACGACCAAGTTGTAATTCATGACTATACCACTGGTCCTGCGCCTCTTGATGACAAAGGTTTTGACCTTGGATGGTCCACAGAATTCCTTGAGCACGTTGAAGAGGCCTACGTTGAAAATTTTATGGCTGATTTTGCGCGTTGCCGTTATGTAATGGTAACCCATGCAATGCCTGGCAAAAAAGGACATCACCATGTGAACTGTAAAAAGCCCAATTATTGGAAGGGTGTTTTTGCGGATCACGGCTTTTCTTTTTTAGATAACGACACAAAGGCCTTGAGAAACAGTTCAACCATGAAACGAGAATTTGTTCGTGATCAGGCTCTGGTGTTTGAAAGAGCCGCATGAAGATCACCTGTTACATTCAAAATCCCCGAGCAAAGCATCAGGTGACTGCTGCTGAAACTTTTTCTGCTGGGCTTAAACGCCACGGTCTTAAAGGAGAAATCAGTAGAATCAAAGAGGATCACGACTCGGATTTGGTTTTGGTGTGGGGTATGAAGCAGGCAAGAAACGTAAGGGGAAAAAGCAAAAAAGACTTTCTTCTTGCGGAGCGAGCATACTTTGAGGACCGATACAAGTGGGTCTCTCTTGGATATAATGGTCTTAATAATCGCGGAGAATATTACAACAAAAACAGTCCTGGCGATCGATGGAAAAAGCATTTTGACGACGGACGGCTTCAACCGTGGAATCTAGAAGGACAATACATTCTTCTTACTCTCCAGATTAAAGGAGATAATTCCATTCGCAATTTTCCAGTGAATTATCAGAAGTTGGTCGATGATATAAAAAAGGCTACCGATCTTCCCGTAGTCGTAAAGGATCATCCTATTCGAAAAGGAACTTGGGGTAATATCATAGCGGATGATTACCATGGCAATATAGGCAAAATAGAAACCGCGGTTCAGAATGCTGCCGTGACCGTTACGATCAACAGTAACTCTGGAGTTGATTCAGTTGTTGCAGGAACACCAGTCGTAAACTTTGACAAAGGTTCAATGGTATGGGATCTTGCGATGAAGGATCTCACACAGCTATCAAATCCTCCTCTTCCCGACCGCTCACAGTGGGCTGCTGACCTAGCCTACGCACAATGGCTTCCTGAAGAAATCGCCGCGGGGCATGCCTGGGAGCATTTAAAGCAAAGGTATGAATAGACTAAGTGATCACGTAAAGGACAAGGAAGTTCTTTTGGTGGGCAACAGCGAATCTATTATTGGCGCTGGACTCGGCCCAACAATTCAATCAGCGGAATTTGTTATACGATTTAATCTTTCCATAGCTCACCTTAATTCTTGCACCGGAACAAAAACCGACGCGTGGGTGTTTGCTATGAAACGCCAAAGGGTTTGTAGAAAAATTTACAATGATGCGATCATCAAGCCTCGAACATGTTTTAGACACGAACGACATCCCGATCCCGGTGTAGATTTTAACTTTATTCCTCTGGGTGTTTCAATAAGCAGCGTTCAAAAGGAGTTGAAAACAACCCTTGACCCCAGCGTTGGGGTGTGCACGCTTTGGTATGTATTAAACTGTTCAGAACCAAAAAACGTTTCTATAGTTGGCTTTGACTCCTTTTTAAATATGAACTTCCACGCTAAAAGAAACATCACAAGATCTCAACATCCTGTGGCTGAAGAAGCTCGTTATATTTCGGACCTGAAATTATCTAAAAAAATAAATTCTTTAGATTAATTATTCGTATAAATATTTTTAGAACGGACAAAAAGAAACTGTTCGATTAACACAAACAAAGAAAACAACATGGAACAACTAATCTCATTCGTACAAGACGAAGTATGGTTTAACTGGGTAACTGCTATTATCGCAGCCGCCGCTGTTATTACTGCCTCTACCCCAACACCAACTCAAGGATCAGTCCTTGGTTACGTTTACTGGGTTATCGACTTCCTTGCTCTGAACATTGCTAAGGCAAAGGATAAGGGCGAAGAATCTGAGTAATCGAAAAGCTACTAGTATATGATGGCTATAATAAAGGCTGCATTGTACGCAGCCACTGCTGCAATGAAAGCTTATTCGGCCCATATACAGTGGAAACGAGAAACCTATATAGATGACATCGAAGATGAAATTGACTCTATTGCTGCTACCTCTTCTGATGCTGCAGGTAAGCTGCGTATCAAAAGGCTCTTGGCGCGCAAACAGAGATACACTGAACAACTCAGCCCTGTACGATCCGATGGAGATTCACCTGATTGATGGTAAGACCTATCAGTTTGAAGAAGGAACTCTTAAGGGCAGAGGTCAGAAATTTCATTCTGATTTCTCGTTCCGAGAAATGCTGATCGAACAGTAATTCAACCTATTACAAAAAAACCCGTTCTTTCCAAAAAGGGAGAACGGGTTTTTTGTGCGGGGGTGGGGGTTAAATCGTTTTAGCTGTAGTAGATCTTCTTTAAGTGGTCCTCAAATTGTTCAATAATCTTAAGGCGATTGGGCCAAAGAATATAATCCTTTTCGGGACTACTTTTGAGGTTGTTCAATAGGGGCAGAACAGCGTTATAAAGGGTATCAATCTTTTCCTGCGCAGCGTCAGCTTCTGCAGTTGTTTTCTCGATCTCAGTTTGTGCTTCCTGGTACGAGTTTAATTCTGTTTCGTCGACGACGGTAAATCCAAAATCGTCGAAGATGTCGTTATTGCTCATAGCTCTTTAATTCTTTTTAGTACCAATTCGTGGGTTTCTTTGCTGCAGTCGTTTTTCCGGCCAGGAGAAACCTGTTCGTGTGTTAGGATTTTTGATTCATCCAGTCCAAATTTGGTCATGAGGTAAACACACTTTTTAGCACATGAGTCGATCTCTGCTGCAGCGGGTGTTCTTTTGTTTGTGTCACCGTAAAAAGAAATGCCAATGCTGTGACTGTTTAGTCCAGAGATACCTCCCCAAGAGCTGGCGCCAGCGTGCCACGCCTTTTTGGTATCAGAAACAAATTGTGTTCGTGAGCCGTCAGCAGCAATGAGGTAGTGATAGGAAACTTTGCTTCTTGAATTGAGGATCCAGGAGCGAGTGCCATCATGGCTTCCGGAGCTGTGATGAAGAACGATGTACTTTGGTGAGATACTTCCGCTTTGATTGGGCGAGGATTTGAAAACTTCGGTGTAGTCTTCTTCCTGTATTTCGTTGACCGCTGGTTCTGGTTTTTCTGGTTCTCCCTTGTCTTCGTGAACCAAGTTTTCCCAAATCATCTTCCAGGTTTGAGGACCATCAATTCCATCAGCCTTAATTCCAAGCTTGGACTGGACTTGCTTTATGATTCCCGTTTTTCCGTTGAATTTCATACAGTTATTTATCGATTAAGTTCTTTTACCTTTTCCATATAATTCAGGAAAAGGTTTTCGCATTTCTTTTTGCAAAGAGATTGATTCTTGAATGCTGGGTAAAACGGTGCACGAAATGTGTGTGTAACCCTCGTCTCTTGCAAATGTAAGACGCTGTGATCCACCCCAAACGCTGTAAATTCTTTTGTCAACGTGTGCTCCTTCTCCCCAAAAACGATCACTCGGAAACTCACAAATTCTTTTGCGGTATTTTCGTTTTGCTTCTTTGAGATCCTCGTAGGAGGTGTGAACAACCATGATCGGAAACTTCATACCGTTAGTAAGAATATCCTTTCTAAGGGTTTTTTTAAAAGGCCTTCCTCGATGTTGATCGACCGAAGGAACAGACTGCCAAATTTCATCGACTGGAAGTGTGATTAAAGGAAATCCACGCCAATTATCCTCGGTCATTTGGCACTCCAAAATTCTCTTTTCCATGGGTTATCTTCCTTGCCCGCGATACCGCTTTTTGTAGATCTTAGAGCTTTTTAAGGCTGAAGAACCGGATTTTGCATGAACCCCCGGTCTTTTAATTCTTTTTTTGGCGGAGTGATCTGATGTTTTTCTCATGACTTTATATATCAAAAATATTTTTTTAAAGAAAACTATTATGATAAATATATTCATGTTTAGATTAATACTTGTTGCTGCACTAGTCCTTGTTTCTAATTACGCGCTGGGAGAGACCTCACCCAGCTTAAAAATTGATCAACTTATCGCTACAGATCTACGAGAGAAGAAAGTGGCTATGCCCACAAAAGCATCGGATTCAGTATTTGTTCGACGAGCTTACCTCGACATTGTTGGAAGAATCCCAACATACGACGAACGCGAAACCTTTATTCGTGATCCCGACAAAGCAGCACTAATTGAAAAACTAATCGATTCCCAGGGATACGTTGAGTCGATGTTTAACTTTTATGCAGATCTTTTACGTATCAAACGAAAGGTGGTTAACAACGTTCCTGCCGATACCTACATTGCTTGGATCAAAGACCAGATCGCAACCAACGCTCCTTATAACAAATTTGTTCAAGAGCTGCTAACGGCTGAAGGGAGTATTTACGACAATCCTGCTGCAGCGTATTACTTGAAAGATGAAGGGATGTTACTTGATAACGTATCCAATACCTTTACTGCTTTTGCTGGAACCAATATCTCATGCGCTCAATGCCACGACCATCCGTTTGACGAATGGACTCAAATGGATTACTACAACATCTCTGCGTTTTTCTCAACCCTAAACACTCGAGGCATTGCAGAGGAAAGATCATTATACGGTAAACTCAGAACACAGGCAAGAGCTTCAGATGAAAAGGGGGAAACCAAGGCCGCGATTAATAGGATCGGTCAGTGGTGGGCAGTAGGTGGTTATCGTAATACCATAACCTATGATCCTAAAAAAATTCTGAAACTGCCGCATGATTACAAGTACAGCGACGCAGAGCCGGGTGATACGGTTGAAGCAAGAACTCCCGTTGGAAAGGTTCTAAGAGAAGGCAAAGAACGTGGTACACTAACTCAGGATTTCGCAGAGTGGTTTACATCCGATAGCCACCCAACCTTTGCGACCAACATCGTGAATCGGCTTTGGTACAAGGCATTTGGCTTTCAATTGGTTGGCTGGGGTCCTAATGATATTGCTACTTTTGACGATCTTAGGACCACACGCAACGATGAACTTGTTGCCTATCTAACTCAACTTATTAAAGATCTTGACTACAACACAAAGGCTTTTAATAAGATTCTTTACAGCACTCGGTTTTACTCTTCTGAGTCAGATGATAAGGATCAGTTCCGCGGCCCAAGAATGAGACGCATGACCTCAGCTCAACTTTGGGATAGCATTGTTACACTTCACACCGGAGACGTTGATGCTTGGCAACCCGCTGATATGAGGGAAACTTATGCCGAGCTTTTCTCTGATGTAGCAGATGTTAATTTAACCACCGCGCTAGAGACTTACGCCGAGTGGCAAAAGCTACAGAGGAAGTATTACGAAGGTGCTCCAAAAATGGGACGTGAAATGATGATACGATCCTCAAATATTTTTGAAGGATCTGCAAGTAACTTTATGCTTGAGTTTGGAAGGTCTGATCGGAATTTAATCGAAACCGGTAATGAAGACGCAAACATCACTCAGATTCTTACCCTTATGAACGGACCTCTTACCAAAGGTCTTATGGACGATAACAATCAAGTTATTGATAAGTTGGCTGATTGGAACAAGGACACCGCAATTGAATATCTTTTTGCTTCTTACATTGGAAGGTATCCAACAGAGCAGGAGATTAAAAACTTTATTGATGTTCCCTTTGCGGACATTGTGTGGGTGTTGATTAACAGCCACGAATTTAAACTTATTATTTAAAGGAAAAAAATATGAACACAGATAGACGTAAATTCATCGCCGGTTTAGCAGCTGCCACCTATGGTGTGAACGTTGTAAACGCTCAGCCCGTTAAAGACACAAAAGCCAAGAACATTATCTACATTTGCCTTGACGGTGGAATGAGTCACATTGATTCGTTTGACCCAAAGACAGACAAAGAAGTGGCGGGAGACACCACCGGTATTGGAACAGCAGGCGAGTTTGAAATCGGACATCGCCTTCCCAAGCTTGCCAAGGTAATGGACAAGGCTGCGGTTATTCGATCACTAACTTCAAAGACCGGTGCACACCGCCAAGCCCAGTATCTCAACCGAACTTCCTTTAAACAGCTGGCCACAATCACTCACCCTTCTCTTGGAAGTTGGGTTTCTCACTTATCAAACCGTGACACTACCATTCCTGACTTTGTTCTTGTTAGTGGTGCCAGTTCTCACCCCGGCAGTGGATTCCTTCCCAAGGTTAAATCACCTTTGCCGATCGTAGATCCAAACTCCGGCTTAAGAAACTCGGCCGCTGATGCCAAACTTCTCGAGCGCATGGATTTGCTTCGTCAGGTAAACTCAAAGATCGAGTCGCCGATTGCAACTGAATACAATAACTTTTATGACAACACGGTTCGCTTTTTAGAGTCAGAAGATCTTAATTTGTTTGACCTTTCAAAGGTATCCAGCCAAGACAAAGAGCGTTATGGTAACACCCGCCTTGGCCAAGGATTACTTCTTGCCAAGCGTCTTGTTAAAGGCGACGTTCGATTCATTGAAGTTAACAACGGTGGATGGGATACGCACACAGAGAACTTTGAAAGGCTTGACACCAAGCTCAAAGAAGTTGATGATGCCGTGAGCGCTCTTGTTACAGACCTTGAAAGCGAAGGCCTTCTTGATTCAACACTGATTGCCATTGTAACAGAATTTGGTCGCACACCAAAGATCAACGTTAACACCGGACGAGATCACTATCCTCAGGCTTATTCCGCTCTTCTCATCGGAGCTGGAATCAACGGCGGTGTGGCTGTTGGCGAAACAAACAAGCAGGCGACAAAGGTTATATCTGATCCTTATACAATCACCGACGTGAACGCGACAATCGCTCACCTTGCAGGACTTGATCTCGAACGGTCTCACTTTTCACCAACCGGAAGACCATTCCGAGTGGCTGATTACGGCAAGCTTATCACAGGGGCTCTTTCTTAGACCCCAAATTAAGCAAGTTTTGTGTCTTTTTAGGACAAAATGCACTTTTATGTAAAAAAAAGGTTTACATTTGCCCATAATATGGTAAGATAGGCATGTAACAACAATAACCCAGAAAAAACAACCACCATCACTTATGAGTCAAGAATCCGCTAAAGCCAAAATCGCTAAGTCCAAGAACTCCAAGATTCGTTCGGTCAACTTCGCTGATCACATGCAAACGAAGTCTGAGCGCAAACCAAACTGGACATTGGGCGAACGCAAAAACAAGCGTGGAACTAAGGTCGAATACCGCGGCCGGAAAACCCCTAAAGGCCTCGAGCTTTAATCGAAGCCGCAACAACCCCTCTTTGAAATCACTACATTATGAAAACCGAATTAAAAGAAATTGGCTCCAACATGAAGGAGCTCCTTGTCACACCGGACAGCGGAATTCAAGGCCTATGCCTTTTATTCAGTTATGAAACCCCCGTCGCAGGATGGGACGAAACAGGTCCGTTCAAAACTGAAAGAAAGTTCAGTTCAACAACCACAAAGCACATCAATAAGTATCTCGAGAGCTACGGGCCCGAGACACAAGACAACACAAGAACGGTTACGCAGGAGTGGATCCTCGAACAACTTGTTAAAATTAAATAAATTGGGTGTGCCCTTGAATGCCATAAGAACGTGAGGCGTTAAATTGTGTAGCTTCATGGGTCTTGCCACGTTAGGATCCTATTCTGGTTACGTGACTTTCAAAAGTCAGGATAAAGGCCATGAGTTTGTTTAGGAAATAAAGACCTAGCGGAAAAACGAGTCAACTCCTCGGGGTGGGTATATTAGGATTAGCTATCCGAATATAAAATTCCCACTGGCATCCAAGGGCACACACAATTTGCTTTGATAGATAATAATCACAAAGCCACCTTAGCTCAGTTGGTAGAGCGTCTCACTTGTAATGAGGATGTCGTCAGTTCGAGTCTGACAGGTGGCTCCACTTTAAGTCCCTATCGTCTAATGGTTAGGACACCTGGTTTTCATCCAGGCAATCTCGGTTCGATCCCGGGTGGGGATGCTTTTTAAGTCATGAAAAACTCAGAAAAACGAAAATCAGATCTAGAAAAACACGGCCTTGAAACCTACCCAGGATGCAGAGTCGATCTCTTTGAAAGCGTAAAATTTGAATACGGTGAAGAAGTAGCAAAAGATGTTATACGACAATTCTCCGATGTTGAAGTAATAGCAGCAGTGCACTCCGCCTTATTTGTAAACGGTCTTCTTGATTAGTTTTCGTTTTTACCCGGTTTTCGCGAACTCGAGAACAGTTGAAATGGAGAAAACATCCCCCCACCAAAAAGTCCAAGACATTATTTCAAAATGGGTTGGCGTAGGTCTTGTTAACAACGGCGAAAAACTTGAAGCCGCTTGCGACAAAGCATGGGCTGAAATACAAAAAGAAGTTCCCGGTTGCAGCATCCACATCTTTTGCAAATACTGGAGAAACACCTACAATTTTGGAAAAAGATACTTTTACTAAAACATGAAACCTTCAGTAGACTTTTATGTTTTAACAATGGGGCTTTTGGTTGTAGGTGCATCTTTGGTTTTTTCCAAGCCAGAAAAAGAAACACTTCGTTGTCGAATTACGTATTACTGCGGAGACGACAAATGGGGAAACCAAACTGCCGATCCAGCCACCCCGCGTGCCATCACGGGAGTCACGGTTGCTGCGCACCCCGACTTTCCATTTGGTACCAAGATCTTTATCCCCGAGCTCAAGGGTCACGTCGGCGATGGCCATTTTACGGTCCAAGACAGAGGCGCCTGGGTAACATCCAAAAAGGCTGCTCAGGGAAAGGCATACGTCTTTGACGTTTATGTACCGACCAAACGTGAGCAGAATCTCCACGCAAATTCGCGGTCCATGTACATGGAAGTTCACGTTCTGGGGGACTAAACCTTGTCCCAAATTGGGCAAGTTTTGTGCCATTTCAGGACAAAGTTGCGCTTTTAGCAAAAAAGTGGTTTACATCCACTCGAAATGTGGTATAATGCTTGTATACATTATGAAAACCAAAAAGACACCACAAATTGCGATTGCTTTAATCGCGGTCCCACTATCTTATAATTGGATTATGAACGATGATCCTATTGAGATCTACAAAGATCAGCCGGCTATTGATCACCCCGCTATTGATCGCCCAGCTATTCCCAAGAAGATACGGCAACTCCAAAAGCGACCTTATATCCCAATCGAGCAATACGTTGACAGATCCATCGACATCTCTCGTGATTTGATCAAGCGATGGGAAGGCTTTTCTTCAACGCCATACTATTGTGCGGCAGGAGTGAAGACTATTGGGTACGGAGATACCGATCCAGCGATTGTTAATCAAGGCCATATCAGCGAGGAAGAAGCCGAGCGATATTTAATGGCACGCATTAAAACGATTAGAAATAAAATCCAAACCAAACTAGTGACTCCTGTCAGCGACACACAACTTGCAGCGCTGATAAGCTTTTACTATAACCTGGGTCCTTCTAACTTTGCCAACATTGCTGACAGGATCAACGACGGTCGTGTGAAAGAAGCGGGAGACGCTATCGTATTATACGACAAGTGCAATGGTAAATCCCTCAAAGGACTCCGTGATCGTCGCCACGAAGAACAGCATCTTTTCAATCTGTAACCAAAAATCAACACCTATTATATTATGAAAATCAATTCCAATCGCAAATCAACTTATCAATTCACCGTGGACATGAGCCGCAAAGAAGATATGGCATCAGTCCAAGTCTTCCGTGAGAAATTTTACGGAACTGGAAAATACGTTAAACTCCAAGGGCGTTGGGGTAAGGGTAACCCCAACTACACTGCTCAAAAAAGTTATTGGGGTGGAAAGCGATATTTCGTTCCTCTCCGCTTTGCATCTCATGCCGACGTTTATGTTTACGATCGTTAAAATAGTCGATACACTAAATTCCCAACCACCTATTATATTATGACAGTACTAAATCAAGCACAAAAACTTATCGCTGAAAACAAGGTACCCCTCTATTTGATGGACCAAGCATCGGAGATGGTGAATGAACTCGCTGATCTAAAAGCGGAACTCGTAAAAGCTGAATTAAAGTTTAACACCGCTAAGTCAGTGCCTCAAAAGCTTCTGACCCTTGGTCACTGGAAAGGCCTTCAACGAATTCAAATCGACGTCGCAATTGACCTTGCCGGGCTTTTAAACCTTCCGGATTAATTAAGGCAGATTCGGGTCAAGGCACCAAGCCTCAACAACAAATTTGCGAACGTATTCCCAAGGCATTAGAAAGGTACCAACGTTACCCCATCTCTGTCCCCATGAATTAACCAATGTTATGCCTTTGGAATTTACCCCGTCAACATACACCCAGTGATAACCAACGATTGGATCATTCACACGTGGCATTCTTAACTTACTGGACCTACCAGTGTGCTTTTCAAACGAAGCATGAACGGTCATGTTAATACCTATCGGGAGTTTTTCCTCGCCAATGGCCCAATACATAGCATTCTTGGTATTATCAAAATTCGCCTTATCCATGTTTAGTCTTTTATAACCTTCAAAATAAATCAGTTGATCATCGCTTAACTTAGGAGGAGCTTCACTGTATTTCTTTGGCCGCCATACCTTATTCTCGCAAACACCCCGCTTTACCAGATTTTTAAATATGTCTCTAGGATACGCTCCCATGTTTTTACTCTCCCAGCCATTAGTCTTTCTACCCCAGTACCAAATCCAATACGGGTTAAAGTCTATTTTAAGGTCAGTTATTCTACGATAAAAACTATGAAGCATACCAGCAGTTCCATGACCAGTACACGAACCCCAACTGCCCTGATTAAGGATATCACCTCTAAACTTTTTAAGAGACGCGTCCTTGTCTCGAGCGCTTCCAGCTACGTAAAGGCGATCACGTTCGTCGGGCTTTGATGGCAACACATACGAATACTTCTTTCTTAATTCTGATAAACTCATTGGCCTGCAAATTCTAAATCTAAAAATAACTTGACTGTTTCTAAAATGCTTTCTCGATCTCTTCCTTTTGACCACTTATTAAGCTCGCGGAATTCCGGCCGGTTGGTACTGCCTGCGATATAAGCCTCTCTGTATCTTCGAACCAAACCCTTATTCCTTGTTATATATGTCAGCTCAGTTAAATACTTTGCCTTGGTAAAAGAACTTATGGAAGGACCAGATGAATTGCTTACACTTGAACAGCCTGGAACCGCAAAGAAAATCGCGGAACAAAAAACGATAAAGTAAAATCTTAAAAGCATAACATAAATATTTATCACAACAATATGAAAACAAACCCTGAAATTAACACATTAGTTGAATCACTTCTTGATAGTGCACAAGGACTCAGAGACTTTTATAAAGCTCTTTTTGACGAAAGCATTGATGACTTTGATGCATCGCAAGAACGCGCTGGTTCGGTTCGTTCCGAGCTTTGGTCAAGGGAATTTACGTACCGAGAGCTCGCAGGAGAACTAGAATTAATTAAAAAGTAAAATGGTTGTACTAACTGACGTAGACGGAGTTCTGCTTTCATGGACGCACTCCTTTGAGTGGTGGATGAAATGTAAGGGTTATAAGAAAAAAGAAACATCGTATTATGTTGACAAACAATATGGTCTTAGCGAGAAAAAAGCAACCATCCTTGTTGAGCACTTTTGCGAATCCGCAGCGATTGGATTTCTTCCCCCTGTGCGAGACGCTATTAAATACGTGCGGAAACTTCACGAAGAACACGGTGCGGTTTTTCACGCTATCACATCCTTTGGTCAAGAGCGTTATGCTGTTCAGCTTCGCGAGCAAAACCTAAAGCGAGTGTTTGGCGAAACAGTTTTCGAACGGATTCACTGCCTTCCATGTGGAGGAGATAAAACCGAAGCACTGAAAAGATACGAAGGAAGCGGTTGGTGCTGGGTCGAAGACAAATCCGAAAACGCAAACCTTGGTGCCCAGCTGGGACTACAATCATTTCTAATGGATCATCCGTACAACTGGAACAAACCGCTTGATCCAGGGGTTCAGCGGGTGGATACCTGGAAGGAAATTTACGAGGCAATAACATGAGCTCAGAAGCAGGAAAAGGCGATCGACCAAGAAAGGTCAAGGGAAACAAATACCGGGACAACTACGACCGCATTTTTGGTAAAAAGCCGAAAAAGCCTGAAGAAAAATAGTGGCATTTTGTACCAAATCGGGCAAGTTTTGTATCAAATCAGGACAAAAACGACTTTTTTAGTATTTTTCTATTTACATTTATCCCAAAGTGTGGTAGAATATATTCGAGAGGAACAACTACTACATTATGAAATCAATCACTGAACTCAACCTACACAAAGTCACTGGTCCTAACGGTGAGGAAGTTTATCCTGAGAACTCCGTAAAGAAGCTTCCGGATGGCACAATTGAGTGGACAGTCACCGGCCACTGGGTCCGCCCACTCAATGGCTATGAAAGCCCCGAAGGTTTCGGTGGCACGTTCTCAGAGGAAGATGCAACACGCATTGCCTCTGAGATTGGCGGCACTTGCACCCCGCTTACTACCGACCAACTCAAGTCCTTGGTCTATTCCGACATTTCCGACACCAGCAAAGAATGGTGTGGTTGCCGCCGTCGCCTCCACGTTGCCGACTATACGTTGGCCGAACTAGAGGAAATTCTCAAAAGCTACTACCAGATGATTCACGCCGACCGCAAGGAAGAAGAACGCATTAAGCATGAAAAGATGCGAGCAGCAAACAAGCGGAAGGATGAGCGCAAGCGCTTTGACAAGGGGTTCAACAAAATGGACAATGCCTTCACCGTCCTTTAACAGTTTTACACCAACCACCCATTATATTATGAAAATAAAAGAGATCGCCCCGAAAATCTTCGCGAAGGAGCATAGGTATTACGAGCAAATCCTTGAGGCCGAGAGCTGGTCTCAGGTTGCTGTACTACATCACGCTCAGGAAGCTTCCGATAAACAGTGGCTAAGATATTTAGAATCCATTGGGTTGGACGCACTCCAGAATGCGCGCGACACAATCGCAGAATTAATTCGAGAAGCTCGCAATGGAACTTTAGAATATTTTGATGAGTAAGACACGGCTACAGTCCGCTAAGGAAAGGGCACCAAGCATACCACCCAATACATGCCCGTATATTGATTCAATCATTGAAATGCTTGACGATTTTGATATCCCTGGTACTGAATGCGACACTCGCAGAAAGGAAATTATACGGACGACTCTTGAGTACGTGAGAGAGGCTAATTACAACTTGAGAGATTCAAGTAAGTTCTGGCACGACGAATTCAGGAAGGTAGTGAAGCCGAAAAGGAAATAGGAACCCTGATATAATTACAGGATGAAGCGGAAAAAGAAAAAGAAAAAGCTGGACAAATCACCACTGGGCCTTCGCCGCCTCGTCCGCCACATCATGGCCCCACCCACCAAAAAGTTTAAAAACAAAAAGAAAGAGGCAAGCAAACGCGCGTGCCGTGACTAATTTATATTATGAGTAAACTACCAACGCTCTTCTCTAGAGCAACAACAGGAGCTCTTCGAGAATGGACGATCGAGCACAACGAAACGGCTTACCGAACACACAGCGGTCAGGTCGAAGGCAAAATCACGACCTCTAAATGGTACGACGTAAAGGCCACAAACGTTGGACGTGCTAACGAACGCAACACAGCCGAGCAGGCTGCATTTGAAGCCCAGGCCAAGTGGCAGAAAAACATTGACGCTGGATACGTTCAAGATGTCTCTGCGGTAGACGAAGCTCCGAAGTTTGTCTCACCAACTCTTGCAAAGAAATGGGAAGATCGGCTGGACAAGGTTCAGTACCCTGTTTACTCACAGCCCAAGCTCGACGGCATGCGTGCGGTTATCACAAAGGACGGAGCTTTCTCACGAACAGGAAAACCCTGGGTAACCATCCCGCACATCCTCGCTTCGCTCAAAGAGGTTTTCAGAGCCTTTCCTGACCTTGTACTTGATGGTGAACTTTACAACCACGAATACAAAGAGGACTTTAACAAGATTTCTTCGCTTGCTAAAAAGACTAAACCCACTCCAGCTGATCTTGAAGAAACCGGTCGCAAGCTGGAGTTCCATTGGTACGACATTGCAGATCCAAACAAGAAGTTTGCACAACGTACGGAAGACATTGCTTCCATTTACGAAACTTGGAATCTTGAATCCTCCGCAATTCGAATGGTAGAAACAAACTTTCACAGCTGTGCGGCTTCGGTTGACTCGGCTTACAAGGATTACGTCGACCGTGGATACGAAGGTCAAATGATTCGCGAATCTGTGGTTTACGAATTCAAGCGCAGTGCTGGTCTTCTAAAGCGCAAAGACTTTCAAGACGAGGAATACCTTATCCTAGACATTTGTGAAGGCAAAGGAAATAAAACGGGCATGGCGGGATACGCCATTCTTCGTACTGAAAGCGGCCAGGTATTCAACTCAAACATCAAGGGTAACCACGACTTTCTCAAGGACCTACTGGTCAACAAAGACGCCTATATCGGCTCATACGGCACGTGTACGTTCTTTAATCTAACACCCGACCGTATCCCAAGGTTTCCATATATCACTCGTCTGCGTGCGGGTGTGGGCGAAGACTGAGATAATAAAAAAAGATTTACATCCACAACAAATTACGGTACAATAGAATTATGGCAAAAAGAAAACTCCTAGACCGCCGCGGCGAGGTTGCTGCAGTGGATTATAAATTCACCGGTGAAGAACCCAAATGGGCAGACGCTGAAAGTCTTTCATACGAAGACTACTGGGCACGACAGGCAAAGGCATTCCGCTTTTACACCTATTACCTTGAAACAGCTGACATGCGTCCTTGGATTCTAGAGTGGATGGAAACCAACGGATACGCAAAGGCAGACATTGATGCCATTCGTAAGGTATCTCCATGCTGGATAACCTCCACAGTTGGAAAACTAGTTCGAATGCTTCAACGCGGCATGCCTGCGATTCATCCCGAATCCAATGAAAGGCACGCTAAGAAAATCGCTCAAGGCGAGGAAGCTCCAAAGCCTTGTCCAGTTACAGACTTTATTCGAAGTGAGATTCGCCAAAGCATTTCAATTTATCATCAAACAAAGTCTTCCGCTCCAAAGGAAGAGGAAGATAAAAAGCCAAAGAAGCCCGTCGTCCCGCCAATGGAACGACTTCGAAGGAAGGTTCAAAACGAAGTGATTTGTCACCTTGACACCCTTCTTGATGGTGTTGCTAAAGTCCAACGCGAAGACACACCAACAACAATGCCCAACCTTGATGTGAGCATGATCCTTCGAAGCGGCGGTATTCCCGCACGCGGTGCAAAGTTTGTTGTTGATTGGCTGACCGAGCACCGAGACGAGTTCAAGGCAGCAACCAATAAAAATTCTGAAGAAGCAGAGGCTTATTCATACCTTCGTAAGCCGCAGCTTAATCGGATCATTGCTAACTTCGATAAGATGATTGAGGATGCAAAGGCACACGGAAAAACAACACGCAAGCCACGAGTCAAGCGACCAAAGTCCGCCGAAAAGCAAATTGCAAAGCTTAAGTATTTAAAGGAAGACGACCAATACAAATTGCAAAGCATTGACCCCGTTGCTGTTCCGTTTAGTCAGCGTGCTTATACATTCAACACAAAGTACCGCCAATTAAACATCTACTACGCCAGCGGATCTGCAGGCCTTAGTGTTTCAGGAACAACCATCAAGGGGTTTGATGAAAAGAAAAGCATCACCGTTATTGTTCGTAAGCCAGAAGATTTCCTTCCGCTTGTTTTAGCTGGAACAGTTAAGAAAATAGACAATTTAGTTAAGACACTAAAAACAAAACCCCAGCCGGCAAATGGCAGGGTCAACAACAACACAATACTACTAAAGACATTTGACAAGGTATGAGAAAAAAAGAAATCGAAGAGGCACTAAATATCCCTCTTTCAAAAGAACAGTTTATCTCTGAGGTTGAAACGCTTGTTCGCAGAGATGAAATGGGATACGCTGAAGCGATCATACACATCTGTCAAGAACGCGGATTTGATCCAGAAGACATGACCGCCTTTATAACAAAACCGCTAAGAGAAAAGCTGAAGATTGAGGCAATAAACAACAACATCCTTCGTAACAAAAAAAGCAACACTGCCAAGCTTGTATGATAACACTAAACACCGAGAGCAGCACTCCAATAGATGCGTGGAGTACATTCACAGCAATGACTCTGCACTTCAATCCTGAAAGGGATTATGACGCCTTTAAGTTTAACTTCAAAGGTCCACGGTGCAAACGCGAAACATTTATGGGCCATAAGAATCGGTGGCAGTTCGAGAAATTATCCCGAGCTTATCCAAAAAGAAACGACGTGATTCTTTGGTCTCTCGCAAATATCCTTGCAGGTAACAAATGGATCGGCCAATGTAACGAGGACGAATACAACCTTTGGACAGGAAGAATCCAGGCACTTGATTACAACTTTAAAGGCGACGTTTCAACACTTGCTGAGGAGGCTTCAAAGAAAGATCTCACCTTTGATCAATGCTTCGTTCCGCCCGAGCTAAGCGAACAACCTCTCGTGTACAGTTTACACGCAGAGGGAAAACTTTCGATGGAAACATTGGCGGTGTTTGAAAACATGCTAAGCTTTACTGCTCGCCTAAATAAAGAATTAATTGATCCTCTGGAGGTTTCCAAAGGCACATCATTTTTGGTTTCAAAGTATGCACCATTTCTGGTACATGCAGCGGACCTAAAAAAATACACTGAAAATGTACTTTCGGTGTTTACAAAATAGCGATAATATGGTATAATATCATCGCGCAACATACAACGCAATACAACGTAATACAATACAACAACAATATGTCATTCGATAACCTAAAAGCAAATCGTCAAGCTGCCATTGGTAAGCTTGTTCAAGCAGCCGAAAAAG
>ERZ1047472.1610-NODE-1610-length-17325-cov-6.341401_pt1 | contig 17325 bp, 18 predicted proteins | sample MGYA00383095_ERZ1047472 | MGnify/ENA primary metagenome ERZ1047472 (study PRJEB29581, sample SAMEA5548365) | metagenome | biome: marine; feature: coastal; material: water | depth 1 m | study: Short-term variability in the microbial, nano- and picoplankton... | reverse complement strand
ACGCTGTGTGCCGAGGTGTGGCTATTGGGGGTCATCGCCATTAGCCCTTCCAGCGCTACGTTTATCTCCCTATAATGATCTCTTTAAACCAAAGCAGACTGCGCTATGAGTTATCAGGTCCTCGCCCGTAAATGGCGTCCACGCTCTTTTGCCGAAATGGCAGGGCAGGAACATGTGCTGCAGGCACTGATCAACGCGCTGGACAACGACCGTCTGCACCATGCCTATCTATTCACCGGCACCAGAGGTGTGGGCAAAACCACCATAGGTCGCATTCTCTCCAAATGCCTCAACTGTGAAACAGGCATTAGCTCAGTGCCCTGCGGTGAATGCTCCAGCTGCACAGAGATAGCCGAGGGTCGGTTTATTGATTTGATTGAAGTGGATGCCGCCTCGCGCACAGGTGTCGACGATATGCGCGATCTGCTCGACAATGTGCAGTACGCGCCGTCCAGAGGTCGCTTTAAGATCTACCTGATCGACGAAGTGCATATGCTGTCCAAGTCCAGCTTTGCCGCGCTGCTCAAAACACTGGAAGAGCCGCCAGCCCACGTAAAGTTTCTGTTTGCCACCACAGACCCCCAAAAACTACCGATCACCGTACTGTCGCGCTGCTTGCAGTTTAACCTTAAAAACCTCAGCCCAGAGCGAATTACCCAGCATCTGCAGTTTGTGCTGAGCGAAGAGGCAGTGCCCTTTGAAGAGGCCGCACTCTGGTCCCTGGCCCGCGCCGCCGATGGCAGTATGCGCGATGCCCTCAGTCTGACCGACCAGGCCATTGGCCATGGTGGCGGACAGATTAACGAAGCCGATGTGAGCTCCATGCTCGGCACCATAGAGCGCAGCTACGTAGTGGATATCTGCACTGCACTGACTGGGGGCACAGGCACAGATGTGCTGGCCGCCATCTCAAGAATGGCAGAACAGGCCCCAGACTATGATCAGGCGCTCTCAGATGTACTGTCTATCTGGCATCAGGTCGCCATTTTGCAGACAGTGCCAGAGGCGCTGGATAAAGGGGTAGGCAATTATTCCGAGCTGCTCAATCTGGCCGCAGTGGCCAGCAAAGAGGATGTGCAGCTGTTCTATCAAATTTGCCTGCTCGGGCGCAAAGATCTGCACCTGGCACCAGATTTAAAATCTGGCTTTGAAATGGTGATGTTGCGAGCACTGGCGTTTCGTCCCGATGCCAATCCACCGGTTCGCGAAGCGTCCTCAGCACCTGCTCCCCAGGAGGCGGAGTCTCAGGTAAAAAAGCCTGAAGCAGCGGCCCCAGAGGCTCAGCCTCCGGTCGCTGAACTTGCAGCTGCCGAGCCGCCCCAGCCCCAGCCCCAGCCCGAGGCAGAGCTTCAACAAGAGCCTCAAAAACAGCCCGAATCACAGCCCCAACAGTCGAGCGCCGCCGTCGAAATGGACTCGCCTCCCTGGGAGGTCTCAGCTACTGATAAAGCGCAAGTTCCAGAGCAAATTCAAGAGCCCAGAGCACAAAAAATATCCCTGCAGGACTTCACCCCAGAGAAATGGATTGAAATCCGCAAGCAGCTCAGCATAGGTGCCTCGCTAGGTGAGATTGCCAGCCACTGCCTGTATAAAGGCCGCGACGGCAGTCAGCTGCAGTTTCTGATCGACAATAACCAGACCAGTCTCTACGATACGGCCCATCAGCAGACTCTGGGCGAAGCCCTGTCCGATTATTTTGCAGAGCCGGTGACTGTGGCAATCACCTTTGGTGTGGCCGAGCAGGAGACGCCGCGAGCCGCAGACACCAGAGAGAAGGCCGAACGCCTAGCTCAGGCCGTAGACAGCCTAAACTCCGACCCCTCGGTAATAAAATTTAAACAGCTATTCGACGGACATCTGAACGAACAGTCTGTGCGACCCATAGATTAACAGCGGCACTAACCAGCTTAAACAGAGGCATTAATGGACATAAACAACCTAATGAAACAGGCTCAGCAAATGCAGGAGAAAATGGCTGCAATGCAAGAGAAGGCCGCCAGCGCCGAAGTGACGGGCGAGTCTGGTGCCGGTATGGTTCAGGTGGTGATGACCGGCCGCCACGATGTGCGCAAGGTCACCTTGGACCCATCCTTAATGGGTGAAGATAAAGAGTTTCTCGAAGACTTGCTGGCCGCCGCAGTCAATGATGCAGTGCGCAAAGTCGAAGCTCAGAGCAAAGATGCCCTGAGCGCCATGACCGGTGGTATGGATTTGCCGCCGGGCTTTAAAATGCCCTTTTAGCGAGGCCGCCCCTTGTACGGAAATCTGATAGACCAATTAATTGATGCACTGCGCATACTGCCCGGTGTAGGTACCAAGTCTGCCCAGCGCATGGCCCTGCAGCTGCTAGAGCGAGACAAAGTGGGAGCCAGCAGGCTGGCCGAGGCTATTTTAGAGGCCGTTGAACATGTGGGTCGCTGCGCTAGTTGCCGCACCCTGACAGAAAACGAGCAGTGCGGCATCTGCAGCAATAGCAGGCGCAGTGGCACAGAGATATGTGTGGTTGAAAACCCCGCCGATCTCTACGCCATAGAACAGGCGGGCAGCTTCCAGGGTAAATACTTTGTGCTGCTGGGCCATCTCTCGCCCATCGATGGCATAGGCCCGGAACAGTTAGGTATAGACCAGCTGATTCAGCGCCTGCAACAGGACCAGATCAGCGAACTTATTCTAGCCACCAACCTCACTGTTGAAGGTGAGGCCACGGCCCATTTTATTGCCGACAAAGCCAAGGCTCTGGGGGTCAATGTATCGCGGATTGCCTACGGAGTTCCCATGGGTGGTGAACTGGAATATGTGGATGGCGGCACCTTAAATATGGCACTGCAAAGTAGAAAGGCCCTTTAGATGATTGATTGGATTGACAGCGATAGCGCCCTGCAGCAGATGTGCCAGCAACTTAGCCAGGTACCTAAACTGGCGGTGGACACAGAGTTTATTCGCACCGACACCTTCTACCCCAAGATTGCCCTGATACAGATTTCTGATGGAGAGCAGTGCTGGCTGATCGATGTGTTGGCCATAGAGGATTTTGTACCCCTTAAGGCACTATTGGAAAACCCAGATCAACAGCTAATTTTTCATGCCTGTGCCGAAGATTTGGAGGTGCTGGAATATGCTCTGGATATCAGGCCCAGCTCGATCTTTGATACCCAGTTAGCCGCTGGTATTGCCAATATAGGCTACTGTATGGGCTATGCACGGCTGGTCGATAGTATGTTCGACGTCAGCCTGGACAAGCAGGAAACCCGCTCTGACTGGCTGGCCCGGCCACTGACTCAGCGTCAGCTGGACTACGCCGCGGTGGATGTGCAATATCTCCATGCCATGGAAAAAATACTCGCCAAGGCCCTGGCCGAGCAGCAGCGCGAAGACTGGTTTGCCGAAGAAACCCAGGCCCTGTTCTCACTGGTCGAAGGGCGCAAAGATCACAGCCAGTACTATCTGCGACTTAAAGGCGCCTGGCGTCTGGGGGTGAAGTCACTCACAGCCCTAAACCGGCTCTGCGACTGGCGCGAGAACACTGCGCGGGCCAGTAATCGCCCAAGGGCTCATATCATTAAAGATTCGGTATTAATTGAGCTGGCCCGGCGCCTGCCCAGTGCCCAGGAGCAGTTGCACGGCATAGAGGACTGGTATCCGCGCTCGGTAAAACGCCATGGCCAGGCAGTGCTCAAGCAAATAGCAGATTCGGCCAATGACAGCCCGGTGCCGGTTATGCCCCAGCCTCTGCCCAAATCTATTTCGGTGCTTATGCGAGAAATGCGTGACTCCATGGGTAGAGTGGCGCAGGATATCCATATTCCCCAGGAATTTTTATGCAACAAAAAGGAACTTGAGAGTATTTTGCGCAGTTCCATGGAGGGCCAGTGTCAATGGCCTGAAAGACTTAACCAGGGCTGGCGACTAGAGCTAGTGCAGTCCGCATTACAGGAAGTGCTAGACAGTACGGAAGCCCTATGACTCTATCCAGCAAAGAAAGCAGCAAGCAAAGCAGCGGTGAAACCAGAGTGCTCTGCGATATTTACAAAGGCAATAAAAAAGAAGAGATGTATCTCTATGTCAATAAAACCGACGGCCTGGACAGAGTGCCAGAGGAGCTGCTATCAAGTTTTGGTGACCTGTCGCCAGTCACCACATTGGTACTGAGCGAAACCCGCAAACTAGCCCGCGCCGATATTCTCAAGGTGTTGCAAGAGTTGCGCGACAAAGGTTTTTACCTGCAGATGCCGCCGCCCAAATATCCAACTTCAGACCAGCCACCGAGCTCAATCAATAAATATGGCTGAATTCTGGCAGACTAAAACCCTGGAGCAGATGAGCACCCAAGAGTGGGAGCTACTCTGCGACGGCTGCGCAAAATGTTGCCTGGTCAAACTCGAAGACCACGAAAGTGGTGAGATCTACCATACCAATGTAACCTGTGAGCTGCTGGACACCCAGAGTTGTCAGTGCATAGATTATGCAGGTCGTCACAACGTAGTAGACGACTGTATCAAGTTGGATAGAGAGAATATTCACAGTCTAGCCTGGTTGCCTAAGAGCTGTTCGTACCGGTTGATTGCCGCAGGCCAGCAGCTGCCAGAATGGCATCATCTGGTCAGTGGTTCAAAAGAGACATTGCACAGCTACGGCGCCTCGCTGCAGGGGCGGGTGATCTCCGAGCTGCATGTGCACGACGAGGATATCGAAGACCATATTGTTCAGTGGGTCGACTAACTTTGATGAGTAGGGATGAATAACAACCATGTATAGCGCCGAAAACTATCTCTGGGGCTGGGTAGCCTACTCAACAGGCGCGCTATGCCTGCTGTTTTGCCTCTGGTTACTGGTGCGCAAAATTGGCATAGCGGCCATTCGCCACAGTATTTTGCTGCTGGCACTGGTGGCTTTATTTACCCCAGTCACTGCCTATCGCGACGATCCCCACCTGGCGCCGGCCTTCTTTGTCAGTCTCTACGAAGGTCTCTTGGCCTCTGGTGATGATCTGGGCTTTCAGCGTGGGTTGGCACCCATTCTGGCGATAGGTTTTTTTACCCTGTTTTTCTATATATTACTGCGCATTATTATTTGGCGAGTGAAAAAACGGCGCCCCCAGACCAGCCCTGAACCAGAGACTGAATAAGAAACTGAATAAGAAAGGCCCTCCCAATGACCGATCAAACCGCAGCTCCCCGCCAAACCAACAATAAAAAAACCGCCCCAAGCAGATTGCGCATTGGCAAGCGCTACCGCGCCGAGCGGGTCGATGCCGATTACGATGCCATTGTTATTGGCTCCGGCATAGGTGGGCTGTGCTCAGCTGCACTGCTCTCTCAAATGGGTAAAAAAGTTATAGTGCTAGAACAGCATTACACAGCTGGAGGCTTTACCCATGCCTACGAGCGCAATGGCTATGAATGGGATGTGGGGGTGCACTACATAGGTGATATGGGTCGCAAAGGTGCTGGCCGTGGTCTGTTTGATTTTATCTCAGGCGGCCAGCTGCAATGGGCCGAGATGGACCCAGTTTACGACCGCATTATTCTCGGCGACGAGCAGTTTGATTTTGTTGCCGGCAAAGATAACTTTAAAGCCAGCCTTAAGCAGCAGTTTCCCGATGATGCTGAGGCCATAGATCAGTACGTAGATCTGGTGTTGGCTACCACCAAGTACATGGGCAATATCAGCCAGCTCAAGGCCATGCCCAGCTCCGTAGCTAAGCTGATGTCTATGTCCGCCAAAAATCGCCTGCCCGACTATGCGTTGGACAGCGCTTACAATGTGTTAAGAGGTCTGACTGGCAATGAAAAACTGATCGCCGTGCTGTGCGGCCAGTGGGGCGATCATGGCTGCCCGCCCAAAGAATCGGTATTTCTAATGCATGCTTTGATTGCCGGCCATTACTTTAATGGTGGCTTTTACCCTGTGGGTGGGGCATCAAAAATTGCTGAAACCATTATTCCTCAGATTCAGGTATCCGGCGGCGATGTGTTTACCTATGCCGATGTACAGGAAATTCTGGTGGCAGATAACCGCGCAGTGGGGGTTAAAATGGCCGACGGCCACTGTCTCTATGCCTCCAGCATTATCAGCAATGCCGGTGTGGTCAATACCTTCGACAAGCTGCTGCCCAGAGAGGTGAGTACCAAGTTAGGCTATCAACAAAAGGCCAGCGAGCTGAGCCGATCTATGTCCCATGCAGGCATGTATATCGGCCTCAAGGGCACAGCAGAGGAGCTGCAGCTACCCAAAACCAATCTGTGGATCTATCTCGATGAACATCATGACGCCAATGTGGAGGCCCTGCGAAAAGACCCCAGCGCGCCATTGCCGCTGGTCTATGTTTCGTTTCCCTCCGCCAAAGATCCAGACTTTCAGCGTCGCTACCCGGGCCGCTCGACCATAGAAATTGTGGTGGGTCCCTGCGACTACGAGCAGTATCGCCAGTGGGCAGACAAAACCTGGGGCAAGCGTGGCGACGACTACGAGGCCCTCAAACAGGATCTCTCCGATCGCATGCTGGCTGCCCTGTACAGGCACATGCCCCATCTAGAGGGCAAGATTGACTACTCCGAAGTCTCCACACCATTATCCACAAGTCATTTTTGTCGCTACGAGCACGGTCAGGCCTATGGTTTGGCCCACCATAAAGATCGCTTTAAGCAGGACTGGCTAAAGCCAAAAACCTCATTGCCCGGCCTGTATTTAACCGGTCAGGATGTGGTGAGCTGCGGTGTTGTTGGCGCATTGATGGCAGGAATGATCACCGCTATGTCGCTAGTGGGTTTCAGAGGGGCGGGGCAGTTAATGAAAAAGATTAAATCCGGGCAGGTATTGCCCAGCCAGTAAGCCGAGTTTAAATTCTATTGGGTGCAGCGTGCTCGGCAAGCCAGTAAAACAGCCCAGAGGCCAGGCCAGAAGTTGCTAGCAAGCCGATCGGAGTAATGGTAAAGCTGCTGGGTATCAGTGCAATAATCTCGCCCACCGGAAAAAATGGATAGGCCACAGCACCGCCGAGAATAGTGGCAGCAATAGTAATGACTGTCTCCTGTGCAACAGAAACCTTTCTTTCCGCTGGCAGCCCGGCTGTGACTCTGCTGACAAACCCCTGATCGTTTAAATAGGGTTCGCTATTGCGGGCCTGGACAAATAAATTGTCTATATCTGTTGCCTTGCTCATAGTGCTTCCTCATTTTGCCAGCTGGAGAGTAGCTCTCTCAGCTTGGCTTTGCCGCGGGTGATACAGGTCTTAACAGTGCCCAGCGGTATTTCCATAATAGTGCAGATCTCCTGATGAGTTAACTGCCTGTGCAGATAGAGATGAATTACCATTCGCTGTTGGCTGGGCAGCTGCTGCATGGCTCTGGCCAGATCCTGGTGCAACTCCTGCTGGGAGAGCTCGCCGCTAACCGGAGTTTCGGTTGCGCTGGTTAAGGCTTCTTCGCTGCCGGTAACCTCCCGGTTTCTGGCGAGCCTAAAATGGCTGACCATCTGGTTGTAGGCAATACGATAGAGCCAGCTGCTAAACTTGGCTTCAGACTTGTAGCTGCCTATAGCCTGAAAGGCTTTGATAAAGGTCTCCTGAGCAAGATCGTCCGCTAGCGCCTCATCCCATCCGGTCATCTGGCGCAGGGAATAGCGCAGATCCGACTGGTGACGCGCTACCAGAATCGAGAAAGAGTCACGACAATGATTTGCCGCGACCCTCTCGATCAGTGCCTGGTCGGTAGCGACCACCAGCTGCCCTAGTCGGCCTGCTGTTCAGTGGCATTTCTGTTTATACGCCACACAATCAGTTTACCTATGCCTATAAACAGAGGAATTAAGGCTACTGCGGCAAGATCCCAGTCAATTAGCAGACCAAGAAAAAGGAATAACCCGGCACCCAAGGCTATATTGCGCACGGCGCTCTGAAAGCTATCAGCAGGTGCATCAGGTTCGCCACCATTAATTGCTACCAATACCTCAGCTGGCACATCCTTGCCGGCATCCAGATAGTCTTTAATCAGTGCTACCTTGACCATGCGCTTTCTATGCTTGTAGTAGAGCACGGCGACCAAAAGAAACAGAGGTAAACCAAAGACGGCAATAATAGCGATAATCGACTCGGCGCTGGAGTCACCGTCTATATCAATTTCGTGGTGCACTTCTAGCTCCATATCATCGTCGAGGGTTTCCAGAGTCTCTAGCAGCTTTTGTTTGTCTTCTTCGCTGAGATCCTGCCATTCAGTCATGGCTAGGGTTTTAATCACTTTATTAATCGAAGCAATGCCATCTTCTGAGGACTGGAAACGGATAAATGTTTGGTCGTCCTCGGGGTCAGAGGCATCCTGGTCGCTGTCTATATCGGTTACCCAGGTTTGGGTCTCACCATCATCAGAGCCGCGAACCACAATTTTCATGGTCTTCTCCGGGCCGTCGTCAGTTGCCGAGAGCAGCACCTCTACATGTTTCTCAACACTCTGCTGCTGAGCAGGCTGCTGTTCGACGGGCTCAGCCGCAGTGGCTAGTGAGAGCATAAGTGCTGCTGATAGCGGCAGGGCGCTTAATAAACTGGTCTTCATTAGTAACTCCTAATGGGTTTAGAGCTGTGGACAAAGGTTATTCTAAGAGCAGCATCAGATGCCAGGCAATCTTAGTGTTCATAGGTAGGACGCGCTGACCAAGCAATTTGGATTCAAAAAAGATTTGTTTTTAGCCTTTGCCCATTAAAAAACCCCTGCACCCCAGGCGCAGAGGCTTTATAACTAGTTTATTAATGAGCCGCCTGCCCTAGGCATGGGCCAAACTGCCGATTACCAGAGTGGTAATTAATACAGGTACAAGGTAGATGGTCATTACGAGCAAGAAGTTTCTAACTAGATCCATTTTCATCACTTTCTCCATGTCCTCTGTGGGACTTTTAAATCCGAGATAATGCATATCCGCATAATCTATTCTTTATGACAGCTAAAATTCGGCAAGTACTCCGCGGTCATACTTTTTTTCGATATTCGTAATTATGACGCGGTCTGGAGGCGATTTAGATTCAAAAAACAGTGCAGATTAGATTATTATGCTGGGCTAAACATAAAGACTAACTCAATGATGTGGATTTAAAAGATATGAAATTTACCGGCACAGACGACTATATAGCAACAGACGAACTGCAAATGGCAGTTAACGCCGCCGTAACCTTGCAGCGTCCCCTGCTTATTAAAGGCGAGCCGGGAACAGGAAAGACTATGCTGGCAGAGCAGGTGGCCAGCTCTCTTGGTATGCCGCTGCTGTCCTGGCACATTAAATCTACTACCAAAGCGCAACAGGGCCTGTATGAATACGACGCTGTGTCCCGTCTGCGTGATTCACAACTGGGTAGCGACAAGGTTCAGGATATTGGCAACTACATTAAGAAAGGCAAGCTGTGGGAAGCTTTTACCGCTGACGAGCAGGTGGTTTTGCTGATCGATGAGATCGATAAAGCCGATATAGAATTCCCCAATGACCTATTGCTAGAGCTGGACAAGATGGAATTCCATGTCTACGAGACTGGAGAGACTATTAAAGCAGTACAGCGACCCATAGTGATTATTACCAGTAACAACGAAAAAGAGCTTCCAGACGCGTTTCTGCGCCGCTGTTTCTTCCACTTTATTAACTTCCCCGATCGTATGACTATGCAGCGTATTGTGGATGTGCACTTCCCCAAAATTAAGAAAAAGCTGGTCGACGAAGCTCTGGATATCTTCTTTGATGTGCGCAAGATTCCCGGCCTCAAGAAAAAACCCTCCACCTCAGAGCTGGTGGACTGGCTGAAGCTGGTAATGTCTGACGATATACCAGAGGATATTTTGACCAACCGTGACCCCACCAAGGCTATTCCACCACTGTACGGTGCCTTGCTGAAGAATGAGCAGGACGTTCACCTGCTAGAGCGATTGGCCTTTATGACCCGCCGCGCTGGACAATAAGCGCCGCTCCCATGCTGATTAACTTCTTCTACACTCTCAAGAAAGCCAAGGTTCCGGTTTCCCTGCGGGAGCTTTTAGACCTGCTCGACGCCATGGATCACAACCTGGCCTTTGGCTCGATTGACGACTTCTACACTCTGGCCCGCACCGTAATGGTCAAGGACGAGAAGTTTTACGATCGCTTTGATAAAGCCTTTGGCGCCTACTTTAAAAATCTCGAGAATATAGACGGCATTATTGAAGCCCTGATTCCCGAAGACTGGTTGCGTCAGGAGTTTGAAAAGCACTTTACCGACGAAGAAAAAGCCAAGATCGAAAGCCTAGGTGGCCTAGAAAAGCTAATCGAAGAGTTTAAAAAGCGTCTCGAAGAGCAAAAAGAGCGCCACGAGGGCGGCAATAAATGGGTGGGCACCAATGGTACCTCACCCTTTGGTCATGGCGGCTTTAACCCAGAGGGCATACGCATAGGTGGCCCCGGCGGCAAAGGCACTGCAGTTAAAGTGTGGGACGAGCGCCAGTATCAAGACCTGGACGACTCGGTTGAGATTGGCACCCGCAATATTAAAGTGGCCCTGCGCCGTCTGCGCAAATTTGCCCGCGAAGGTTCTGCCGACCAGCTGGATTTAGATGACACCATTAGCAGTACAGCACGCAATGCCGGTTATCTGGATATCAAAATGGTCCCAGAGCGACACAATGCAGTTAAGGTACTGATTTTCTTTGATATTGGCGGCTCTATGGACCCCTATGTGCGGCTCTGCGAAGAGTTGTTCTCAGCGGCAAAAACAGAGTTTAAGCACCTGGAATATTTCTATTTCCACAACTGCATGTACGACTATGTGTGGAAAGACAATCACCGTCGCCGCGAAGAGAAGATGTCGGTGTTTGACCTGATGCACAAGTACTCATCAGACTACAAAGTTATCTATGTGGGCGATGCCAGCATGGCCCCCTACGAAGTCACCAGCCCCGGTGGCAGCGTGGAATATCACAACGAAGAGTCGGGCGCAGTGTGGATGCAGCGCATGACCGAAACCTACGACAAGTTGATTTGGATTAACCCAGTGCAGGAAAAATATTGGGAGTACACACCCTCAATTCTGATGCTCAAAGAGCTGGTAGAGGATAAAATGTTTCCCATGACTCTGGCCGGTCTAGAAAAAGGCATGGCGCGGCTTTCCAGGTAGCGCAGGTAAAGGAAGACTACAAAACTTATTAATTATTGGGTGAATCAATATGTTGGTGCAAGAAGCGGTTAAAAAAGCGCAGAAAAAAGTGGGCTTAAATGCCCAGCAGCCAGCACTGCCTGCAGGTTCGCTGCTGGAATTGTGGCGAGGCGCAGTGGCCGACGCCAACGACAGGCCCGCCTACACCTGTCTGGGCCAGACCCTCACCTATGCCGAAGTCGACCAGATTGCGCGGCGTGTCGCCAGCTATTTTCAAAAGCAGCTAAAGCTGGTGGCCGGTGACCGCATTGCTATTCAGCTACCTAACCTCATTCAGTACCCGGTGGTGGTGATAGCCGCCTGGAAACTGGGCCTAGTGGTGGTTAATACCAACCCCATGTACACCGTACGCGAACTGGTGCACCAGTTTAACGACGCCGGGGTTAAAGCCGTGGTAGTGCTTGACCAGTTCTACGAAACATTGACCGAGGCCCTGCCCAATACCGCTATTGAACATGTGGTGGTCACCCGCCCGGTGGATCTGTTGCCTCAGCCCAAGCGCGGCATTTTGAGTGCCGCCATGGCCCTGATGGGCAAGCGACCCTCGCTACCCAAGGGCGACTGGATTCCCTTTACTCAGCTGCTCACCGGCAGCAGCAATTACTCGGTACACCGAGCCCAGCTAGACGATATTTGCGCCCTGCAATATACAGGAGGCACCACGGGCGCCTCCAAAGGTGTAATGCTGACCCAGGGCACCCTGATGGCCAATATTGCCCAGTCGCTGGCGGTGATTGATATTCTCGATGAGCCTATTCAATACAATGTGGCTGTGGCACCGCTGCCTATCTACCATATTTATGCCTTCTCGCTGTGCCTGGGCCTGATGCCAGCCACCAGAGGCCACTCGATACTGATTCCCGACCCGCGCAATATCCCAGCCTTTGTGCGCGCCATTAAAGACTTTAAATTTGAAATATTCTGCGGCCTCAACTCATTGTTTGTAGCCCTGCTGCAAGACCGAGACTTTCAGCGCCTAGACTTCTCGCGCCTGCGCATGACGCTGTCGGGCGGCATGGCCCTGATGGAGTCTGTGGCCCACGACTGGGAAAAAACCACCGGCTGTGTGGTCAGCGAAGGCTATGGCATGACCGAGTCGTCGCCGGTTATTTCCATGAACCCCTCAGGCCATGAAAAAATTGGCACAGCGGGCATTCCTATCCCTGGTACCGAGATCAAAGTAGTCAACGAAAACGGCGTAGAGCAGGAAGTGGGCGGCACAGGCGAGCTCTGTGTGCGCGGCGACCAGGTAATGAAAGGCTACTGGCAGCGCCCCGAGCAAACTGACGAAGTCATTGTCGACGGCTGGTTGCACACCGGCGATATTGTTGAAGTAGACGAAGAGGGCTATATTAAAATTGTCGACCGCCTAAAAGATATGATTATTGTCTCTGGCTTTAACGTGTACCCCAACGAGCTAGAGCAGGCTCTGACCACCCACCCAGATGTAGCCCAATGTGCCGCTATTGGTGTGGCCGACGCCAAGGCCGGCGAAGTGGTCAAAATGTTTGTGGTAAGCACCAACCCAGACCTCAATGCAGACCATGTAATTGCCTACTGCAAAGAGCATATGGCCGGCTACAAAGTACCCAAGTTTGTAGAGTTTCGCGAAGAGCTGCCCATGACCAATGTGGGTAAAGTGCTGCGCAAAGACCTCAAAGTCCAAGAAAAAGCCAAAGGTAAGGCCAGCGACATAGCCAGCGAAACCGCAGAGGAAGATGCCGCGTAAAACTGGACAGGGCCATTATTGGCCTGCCAAACTGGGCAACATAGACTTTGATTTACCAGTAGGCTAATCAGCAGCAACACAGGCACCTACATATGCGACTAATTATTGGCATCTCTGGATCCAGCGGCGTTATCTACGGCATACGTATGCTCGAGATGCTCGCCGCCTGCGAAGGCATAGAAACCCACCTTATACTCAGCAGCGCAGCGCGCATGAATATAGGCATAGAGACCGACTGGAAAGTCGAAGATGTCGAAGCTCTGGCCGACGTGGTGCACAACAACAAAAATATTGGCGCCAGCATTGCCAGCGGCTCGTTTAAAACCGCCGGCATGGTTGTGGTGCCCTGTTCCATGAAAACCCTCTCAGGCATTGCCAACTCCTATGCCGATAACCTAATAGTGCGCGCCGCCGATGTGGTGCTCAAAGAGCGCCGCAAACTGGTGATAGTGCCCCGCGAGTCACCGCTGCACACCGGCCACTGCGAGCTGATGCTCAAAGCCAGCCAGGTAGGCGCCATACTCTGCCCGCCATCGCCAGCTTTTTACACCGAGCCGAAAACCGTTGACGATATAGTCAACCACTCGGTAGCCCGCATACTCGACCTGTTCGATATAGAGTCCGGTAGCCTAAAACGCTGGCAGGGCAATGTCTAAAGACCAGACCCAGCTCAAGGCATTTTTGCAGGCCGAGTCTGTACTCACCATAGCCACAGGCGATGCCTGCGGCTCCTGGTCAGCGCCGGTACTCTATGTGGCAGATATTAGCGCCGAGCCCTTTACCCTGTATTTTCTCTCCTCCGCCAATAGCCGCCATATTAAAAGCCTGCCCTTAGATGGCGCCGCCGCCGTCTCCATTTACTCCGACTACGACGGCCACTGGCAATCTATTCGCGGCGCCCAGATTCACGGCAGCATAGCGCAGGTAACCGAAGAGCAGAGGGCAGCCATAGCCGAGGAGTACTTTGCCCGCTACCCAGAAATTGCCGGCCTAATCGACAACCCCCAGACCAAACAGGAAGAGCTAATCGGCGCCGCCTTTGGCCGCAGCCATTTCTATCGGGTTATCCCATCCTTTGTACGCTTCACCAATAATGGTGACAGCTTCGCAGGCCGTACCGAGTGGCAGCTGTAAAATCAGCTCACCTTAGCCTCAACAGTGATATCCCTCGCCCTGTTATTTATTATTTCCACCACAATATTCCGATGACCTAATTGCCAACTATAGTTGGCTTAGGTATATTGTCACCGCCATAGATTATTGGCAGGAGTATCAGAGTAATGAACAAATACAGAACCCTGGATAATCTGGAAGAGAGTTATTTTCGCGATCATCCGGATGAGATCGACAGCTATGTAGCAGAAATATTTTCAGACTATGCCACCGATGGTGACTCGGCGGCCTTGCTGGCCTCGCTGCGTGTGATTGCCAAAGTGAAAGGGATAACCCAGTTGGCCAAGCAAACCGGTATGACGCGCCAGGGCCTGCAAAAAGCACTATCTAATAAAGGTAATCCGCGCCTAGATAATGTTAACGCCATTATGGGTGCTCTGGGTTATAGACTAACCCCAGAAAAAATAAATATCTCGCGCTGATAAGCCAGCCCAAACTTAACCAATAGTTGCACCTTTATGTCACAAAATGCACTAGATATTCTCCATAGCCTGTATGGCTACGATAGCTTTCGCGGTCACCAGGCTGAGATTATCGAGACTGTCAGTGCCGGCAATAACGCGCTGGTACTAATGCCCACCGGTGGCGGTAAATCGCTCTGCTATCAGATACCCGCAATAATGCGCGATGGCGTCGGGGTGATTATCTCGCCACTAATCGCCCTGATGCAGGACCAGGTCGATGCCATGCAGCAGCTTGGAGTGAAGGCGGCGTTTTTAAACTCCAGCCTTAGCCACAGTGAGCAAAATACTATCGAGGAACAGCTTAGGGCAGGGCAGTTAGACTTGCTGTATATAGCCCCAGAGCGACTGATACAGCCCTATACCCAAGAGCTGCTGGCAAACTGCAAACTCGCACTGTTTGCCATTGATGAAGCCCACTGTGTAGCCCAATGGGGCCATGACTTTCGCTCCGATTATCTGTCCCTGAGTTTGTTGCAAGAGTATTTCCCCAGTATTCCACGCATAGCTCTAACCGCCACCGCCGATATGCGCACCCGCAAAGAGATTATTGAGCGGCTGTCCCTCACCGATGCCCGCGCCTTCGTTAGCGGGTTTGACCGGCCCAATATTCGCTACGCCATTGCCAACAAAACCACCGCCAAAAAACAGCTATTAGACTTTTTAAAACAGCGCCAAAACGAAGCCGGCATAGTCTACTGCCTGTCCCGCAAAAAGGTCGAAGACACCGCCGCCTGGCTCACCCAGCAGGGCTTTACCGCCTTGCCCTACCATGCCGGGCTGCCAGCCCAGCTGAGGCAGACCCACCAGAAACGCTTTCTGCGGGACGACGGCGTAATTATTGTTGCCACCATCGCCTTTGGTATGGGCATAGATAAGCCCGATGTGCGCTTTGTAGCCCACCTTGACCTACCCAAAAGCATAGAAGCCTATTACCAGGAAACCGGCCGCGCCGGCCGCGATGGCCAACCCGCCGATGCCTGGATGGTGTACGGCCTGCAAGATGTGGTGCGCCTGCAGCAGATGGCGCAAGAATCAGATGGCTCCGAACAATTTAAGCGCGCCGAGCGCCACAAGCTCGACGCCATGCTGGGGCTCTGCGAAGTCACCAGCTGCCGCCGCAAAGTGCTGCTCAACTATTTCGCCGACGAAGCGCCAGACCAGTGCGGCAACTGCGACAACTGCCAGATACCCCCACAAACCTGGGACGCCACCGAAGCCGCCCAAAAGCTCCTCTCCTGCGTGTATCGCACCGGCCAGCGCTTTGGTGCCATGCATATGATGGATGTATTGCAGGGCAAAGAAACAGACAAAGTGTTGCAGCACCAGCATCAGCAACTAAGCACCTTCGGCATAGGCACTGATATTCACGAAGCCCAGTGGCGCTCAGTAATCAGACAGCTGGTCGTGCGTGGTTTACTGCGCGTTGATATTGAAGGCTACAGCGCACTGCAACTAACAGATGAAAGCAGGCCGGTACTAAAAGGCGAACAAGCATTATTTCTGCGCATTGAAGAAATCAAAGCACCCAATGCTAAAAAATCAGGCTCAAAATCCGCCAGAAAAGCCCAGATACTGCCCGAAGATCAAGAGTTGTGGGATGAGCTGCGAGAATGCAGAAAGTTTTTGGCTGAAGAGCACAATGTACCACCCTACGTAATCTTCCACGACGCCACCCTCAAAGAGATGCTCGACACCATGCCCACCTCGCCCAGTGAGATGCTGCGTATTAACGGAGTAGGGGACAGCAAGCTGGAAAAATACGGCGGTGACTTTTTGGATATTCTTCGCCGTTATGCCGAGGCTGGTTAGTACCTTCAAAGATTCCGGTCGCCCGGTGCTTTTAACCAGTCGAGGCCGAGGCGTGGCTGTAGTTCAGGGCCTTGAAGAATATGATAGAAACGGAATCCTTCAGTCAGGTTCAGGATGACAAGTTTTTGGTTGATTCAGGATGACATTGTGTTTCAGGCTCAGAATAGTAATTCCCCAATAACTAAACCCACTGCATCCGCAATGTACTGCCCACATGGGCAATTAAACGCTGGGGAATATCCAGCTCGTTAGCCAGATCATGCCAGCCAGCAAAGGCATCCAGCACCTCAGCAAGAATTCGCTTTTCGCGCCCCCGTGGCAGGCCAGCATAGGCGGCAAGATGCTTGAGATCGGCCAGGGTAAAGCCATGGGTTTTGCCATTAATACTCAGCTGATGGTGGCGAGTAAAGTCACTGCCCTCGGCATGACAGAGATCGTAAGCCGGGCTGATATCCCACTGCCCACGACGATCCATGGTAAAGGCAAAATTCTTAACATGATCATCCTGATTACAGCCCACCAGATTAAACAACACACGGCGAAACTGTTGTTCAATAGATGCTGCAGGTATGCGCAGTTGCTTCATCACCATAAAGAGCTGTTCGTAGGAATAATAACCACTTGCAAAATAATCGAAGTGCGCCACCGCAGCCAGAGTTTGCATAAACAGCTTGCCACCCTCTGCATCACGATCGAAGCGGCGAGTCATAAAGTGGTGGCGATTAGTCTCGGTAAATAAACGCGACTCGGCCATATTGATGCCACAACCCAAGGCGACCTGATAATAGCTGTACTCCAGCAACCCATAACCCACCGGGTCGCTGACACCCCAGTCGCCATTGAACTTAACGCCATCAAATTTAATCAGCCAGTGCTCAAACCCCGCGGGCAAATTAAGCTGCCCAGAGCGCACCTGCTTGGTTTTCGGGTTAAAAGCAATAACCGCCTTGGCCCTTGCGCCACCTGCGGAGGTGCCAACACTTAAAATATCC
>ERZ1047472.1609-NODE-1609-length-17330-cov-7.550507_pt1 | contig 17330 bp, 16 predicted proteins | sample MGYA00383095_ERZ1047472 | MGnify/ENA primary metagenome ERZ1047472 (study PRJEB29581, sample SAMEA5548365) | metagenome | biome: marine; feature: coastal; material: water | depth 1 m | study: Short-term variability in the microbial, nano- and picoplankton... | reverse complement strand
CTCTACGATACGGTGAAAACCGCAGAGCTCTACTGCAAGATTGTCAACAGATGGAAAGAGCTCGGCGGCTGGCCGGTATAAAAAGAATTACTTCTTTATCCAGAAGTCTGCTTTCTCAATACCCAGTGCTTGGGGATCAAATACCGGGTCAACACCTGAATTAATCTGCGTTTCATAGTCCTTAAGCGCCAGCAAGGCGGGTCGCTGCAAGATAATAATCGCAACAATATTCAGCCAGGCCATAATACCGACGCCGACATCACCCAGCGCCCAGGCGATATCAGCACTTTTAACACCCCCGTAAATCACCGAGGTAACCACCAGCACTTTGAGCAAGTTGGCCAGCCATGGGCGATGCACTTTACGGTTGATATACATAACGTTGGTTTCGGCGATGTAGTAGTAGGCTACGATGGTGGTGAAGGCAAAAAACAGCAGGGCAATCGCCAGGATGCTGCTGCCATAGCCAGGCAGAACAGTATCGAAGGAGGCCTGCACATAGCCCGGTCCGGCTTCAACGCCTGCCAGTCCCTGATAGAGATAGCCACCGTCACCGCTCTCAACATTGTAGAGACCGGTTAATAAAATCATAAAGGCAGTGGCTGAGCAGATCAGCAATGTATCCACATAGACAGAGAAAGCCTGCACCAGGCCCTGCTTCGCCGGATGGGAAACTTCCGCAGCTGCAGCCGGATGAGGGCCACTGCCCTGCCCGGCTTCATTGGAGTAGACACCGCGTTTAACACCCCACTGCACAGCCATAGCAACAATCGCACCAAAACCGGCATCGAGACCAAAGGCACTATTGATAATCAACTTTACGACAGCTGGCACCATTTCGAGGTTGGCAAACACCACGGCAAATGAAACCGCTATATAACCCGCTGCCATCAGCGGCACTGCCACCTGGGCAAAGTGAGCGATACGTTTTACACCGCCGACAACAATCAATAACAGGCCAAAGGCCAGTGCGCCAGCCGTGTATTCAACTGGTACAGTCCAGGCATTTTCCATGGCGGCGGCAATACTGTTGGCCTGAATACCCGGCAGGCAGAAGCCCATTGCAACAACAGTAGCTACGGCAAAGGTCCAGGCATACCATTTTTGACCCATGGATTTTTCAATATAGTAGGCCGGGCCGCCACGGTAGTTGCCGTTGTCATCTTTCTCTTTATAAATCTGTGCCAGGGTAGCTTCAATATAGGCGGTGGATGCGCCGAGGAAGGCAACTGTCCACATCCAAAATACCGCGCCCGGGCCACCGACAGCAATGGCGGTGGCAACACCGGCGATATTACCCGTACCGACGCGGCCAGAGAGGGACATGGTGAGGGCCTGAAATGAGGAAACACCGGCCTCTGAACTACGCCCTTCAGTCATAATTTTTATCATATGCCTGAAGTGTCGGACCTGGAGAAATCGGGTGCGCAGAGAGAAATACAGTCCTGCACCAAGACACAGATAGATAAGTGCTGAACTCCAAATGATGCCATTTAGGTAACTAATAAATGCTTCCAAAACCTTCCCCTCTTATAATTATTTTATTGCAGTCATTTTTATCTACTGAGTTTAACCTCAATTTGCCAAACTCAGTTAACCATCGTTAAATCTCGGTTATTTTTTCTCAGCCAGCTGATCTGCCTCTGTAAACAGATCGTCGAGCCCGTCTATAAATTTATCGACAGACTGGCCATCACCAACCTGCAGTGCCGGCAACTCCAGTGCGGCGAAATATTGCGGGTAGGGAGAAAACTCGCCCCACTGTTGCATCTCGCTGGCGATGCTGACAACCAGTATCAACAATACAAAACCCACTGCAGTAATCCAGCGTTGACGCGCCAGCATACTGGTTGCCAGGGCAAAGTTTGCCGACAGCAAAATCGCTACCAGTGCCAGATTAAACAGCGGTGTAACTGCGGTGATTAAAAACGCTGCGCTGAGGTTATAACCTATAACCCCGACTAGCCAGTTACTGGCGCTATAGGCCAGGGTGGCCAGCAGGATTAAATTGTAGTGGCCAAGAAAATTGGCCTCTTCACGCAGAAAACGCCCTACAGCACCCCAAAACAGAGCCAGCATGAACAGGAAAACCTGGGTCAAGAGAATACTGGAGAGGGCATTTTTCCACTGCCATTCAACAAAGCTATTTGCATAGAGAGCGGCAACATCTACTAGCAGGACAAAAAGAAATAATGGTAGCCAGATTGAGAATCGATTTAACTGGCCAACGTCCTTTTCCAGCCGATGCAGTTCTTTGGCCGCCTCTACCGGATGGCTGTCAGCAATAATGCGCAATCTACTGCGCCCGATTTTTATCTCGGCGCCATCGGCCAATACGATTGCGGATGACTGACTGTCAGTCGACGCGCTATTAATAGAGGGGTTTTTAATCACCTCGACGCCATTCAGGCTGTCCAGATCGGTAAGCTGCCAGCCACCCTCAACTGCATCCAGCCGCATATGGTTGGCGGAGATATGACTGTCGCTGAGCACGACATCATTCTGGTAGCCACGGCCAATGCTGACCGATGGCCCCTCGACACGGTAGTGGTGTCTGCTCTTGCCACCCCAGCCGAGCACTTCAATAATCACGGCCATTTCGCCACCCCCATAAACTTGCGGGCAAAGGCCTGGGCATTCTTCTGACTCACCCCCGCCAGAGTAAAGTGACTTAAAAACGCCGCGCGAGAACTATCTACCGTGCCCTGTAAAAACAGCACATCATAGAGTTGCGGGTATTCTTTGTAGGCCCTGACACAAAATACCGTCTTGGTTTTTCGTTTGTTTTCAGCGCTGTTATCGCCGCCAGTCACAAACTGGTCATCGCAGACAAAGCCACCGACATCTTTCTCTTCAGCTTTGTTGCCTGGTACAAAGTCAGCAAACAGGCGCTTGTAGTAGGCATAGAATTGCGGGGCATTGAGTTTGTCGGCTTCGAGCCAGAAAAACTGGTACTCAATAATGCCGCTGTTAAACTTGCCGCGTAGGTAGATATTATCCTCACTGCGACAGCTGCGGTCGGCACTCAAGAACTGTGCTTTTTCCGATGAACTGTTGGAGCCGCCCCAGCATTTCACAAAGGGTTTGAGATCGTCAATAACTTGCGCCTGACCCAGTGGCATGGTTGTCCAATCCAGCGCCAGCATGCGGCCAAATTTTTCCTCCTGATCATCGAACAGCTGCTGGCCAATACGCGGGGTCATATCCCCTGCCGCAGCAGTTCCGCCCTGGTATTCTGCAATCAACTTGAGCAGGGCGCTAACCGGCACCAAAAAGCTAACCTGATTACCCGCAGTAGAGACATTGATACCGATTACCTCACCGACTTCACTGAGCGTTGGCCCGCCACTCATCCCGGAATTTAACGAGCCGGTAAAATGCACCCGCGGATGGTAGCTGGTTTGATTGATACCATTGTAAGTGCCAGGGACAACGGTCAAGCCAAGATCGAGGGGATTGCCCAGGGCAAACACAGGGTCGCCTATTGGCGGTTCGGCAACAGCCAGCGGTAGGGGCTGTGCGGCCAGATCGATAGCGCTGACCAGCGCCAGATCATTGACAACATCCACATCGAGCAGTTGCAGGTCACCGGTTTTATTAGCAGCGGTGAGATATTCGATACGGTACTGCTCGGGTTTGCTGGCAGCCAGTTGAACAACATGATAGTTGGTGGCAACCAGGCCCTCAGCATTGACGACAAACCCCGAACCAATAGCCGATTTACTGCCGGAAGTAATATCAATAATCCGAATTTGCAGGATTGCAGTTTTATTTTCGGCAAATAATGTTCGCGCATTTTCGCTCTGGCTGTAACCGTTAATATGCCAGCAGAGTAATAGTCCGAGCAAAAATTTGAGTGCTCGCCCCGTGGTTTTATCTATCGCCAACTTGGAACTCCTGTGTAGTGCGAAGCTGTTACCTAAATAAACAGCGAGGCTATTCTTTCAATACATCTGCGCCATTACAAGTATTGCTGCAAACTCAATGGTTTTTCGCAGGTTAAGGGCGTTAAAATGCGGCCGTTTAAAGCAGCCTTAAAATTAACGACAAAAGGCATGGCGCAGATTAATCAGCTACATTATTAGTCTCTACCCATGCTTCATAGGATCTCCGCTCAGTGACAGGAACGAAAAAAGATATGACCGACTCTTTTAAAGAAAGTGCCCTCAAATACCATACCCATTCAACACCAGGTAAGCTAGAAATTCGCCCCACCAAACCACTGGCCAATAAACGCGACCTCTCTCTCGCCTATTCACCCGGCGTTGCCTATGCCTGCGAATTGATTGAAGAGCGTCCCACAGCGGCAGCAGAGGTCACTGCGCGGGGTAACCTGGTTGCCGTTATCACCAATGGGACAGCAGTGCTGGGCCTGGGGAATATAGGTCCACTGGCCTCAAAGCCGGTGATGGAAGGCAAGGCAGTTCTGTTTAAAAAGTTTGCCAATATTGATGTCTTTGATATTGAAATCGATGAGACCGATGTCGATAAGCTGGTGGATATTATCGCTTCGCTGGAGCCGACCTTTGGCGGCATAAACCTGGAGGATATTAAAGCTCCGGAATGTTTTATGGTCGAACAGAAACTTCGCGAGCGCATGAAAATTCCAGTCTTCCACGACGATCAACACGGCACGGCAATTGTCGCTGCGGCAGCGATCTACAACGGCCTGCGCATTGTTGGAAAGAAATTTGAAGACGTTAAGCTGGTTGTCTCCGGCGCTGGTGCCGCCAGTATTGCCTGCGTCGATCTGTTGGTCAGCATGGGACTGCAGAAGAAAAATGTGCGCATGATTGACCGCACCGGGGTTATTTATGCAGGCCGCAAAGATGGCATGAATCCCTGGAAACAGGGCTATGCGGTGGAGACCAGTGACCGCACTATTGAAGATGCCATTGAAGGCGCCGATCTGTTTATGGGCCTCTCCGGCCCCGGCGTTTTAAATGGCGAATTGGTCAAAAAAATGGGTCCCAAGCCGATTATTCTGGCCATGTCCAATCCGATCCCGGAAATTATGCCTGAAGAGGCGATGGCCGCACGCCCGGATGCCATTCTGGCCACGGGCCGCTCCGACTATCCCAACCAGGTCAACAATGTTCTGTGTTTTCCTTTTATTTTTCGCGGCGCACTCGACTGCGGTGCCTCGACCATCAACGAAGAGATGAAAATGGCGGCGGTTAAGGCGATTGCCGACCTGGCGCTTAAGGAGACCTCGGATGTGGTTGCCGCCGCCTACAGTGGCGAGAAATTACGCTTTGGTCCCGATTACCTGATCCCCAAACCCTTTGACCCACGCCTGATTGAAGATGTACCCATGGCAGTGGTTAAGGCAGCAATGGCCAGCGGTGTCGCCACCCGCCCAATCGAGGACTTCGAGGCTTATCGCCAAACGCTCCACGAATTTATCAATCAGGCCGGGCTGTTTATGCAGCCGATTATTGAAGTGGCGAAAAAAGCGCCGGCAAAAATTGTCTATGCCGAGGGCGAAAATGATGATGTGTTGATGGCCGTTCAGGCGGTGATTGATGAACAGATTGCCCAGCCAATCCTGATTGGCCGCCGCGCCGGTATGCAGGTGAAAATTGAGCGTCTCGGCCTGCGTATAGACCTGGATAAAGATGTTGAAGTCTTTGATCCCAGTGACAACGACCGACACGACGAATACGCCGCATACTACAATACAGTGGCGGGCCGCAACGGAGTCTCGGTGGATGCAGCGCGCAAAATTATGCGCGATGACCAGACCGCAATTGCGGCGGTGATGGTCGCTCGCGATGAAGCCGGCGGCTTAATTTGCGGCAAGGTTGGTCGTTTTGATTTCCACTTGCGGGAAATTATGCAACTGCTTGGGCCGAAGAAAAATGATCGGCTTGTCTCTTCGTCAGCGGTACTTCTGCTTGACGATGGGCCACTGTTTCTAGCCGATACCACCATGAATGTGGATCCCAATGCCGAGCAGTTGGCGACAATCACTGAAGCCTGCATGGATTTAGTCGGTCACTTTGGGCTTAAACCAAAAGTGGCATTGGTCTCTCACTCAAACTTTGGAACATCCAATGCGCCATCGGCGAAAAAAGTGCGTGCCGCCGCAGAGATCTTGCGCAGGACCCACGACGCTATTGAGATTGATGGTGAGATGCATGTTCTGAGTGCGTTAAACCCGACGCTTCGCAAGACGGTTTACCCCGAGGCCAACCTCAGTGGTCGCGCCAATGTCCTGATTATGCCCAACCTGGATGCGGCAAATATCGCCATGGGACTGATTCGTTCATTGACTGATGGGCTGTTGATTGGGCCCTTTATCAACGGCTTGGAAAAACCTGCGCATATCGTTCTGCCCTCGGTAACTTCGCGAGGAATCTTCAATATGACGGCCTTAACCGTCGCCGATATTCAGAACAGCAAATAAGGCCATATAAATAGAAAGCACTGTGGAATAGAAAGCACTATTGAATAGAAAGCACTATGGGTTTTTAAACGCCATTGCCATCCGGTAGAACTGCTTTTTATCACCGCCGGTGATTTTTGCCGTCAGCGCAGCAGCCTTGGCCGCAGGCAGTTCAGCTAACAACAGGCGCAGCACTTTTTCGCCGTCCACGGTGCTACTGGTTGCGGTTTTACTGCAACCTGCCAGCACCAGAACGATTTCACCGCGCTGTTGATTACTGTCGGCCTCGACTAGCCCAACCAGCTCGTCGAGGCTGCCATGGAGATAGGTTTCAAAGGTTTTACTGATCTCCCTGGCAATAAAGCCGATGTGTTGGCTGCCAAATACTTCCCGCGCATCTTTAAGGCTTTCGAGTATGCGGTGCGGCGCTTCGTAAAACACCATGGTTTCACTGACGGTCTTAAGTTCACTAAAGGCTTTTTTGCGCTGGCTGCTCTTGGCCGGTAAAAAGCCAATAAATCTAAACTTGTCTGTGGGTAGTCCTGCGACACTAAGGGCAGAGATAACCGCACTGGCACCGGGAATTGGCACTACGGCGTAGCCCTCTTCACGGGCCGCGTGCACCAGCCGGTAGCCGGGATCTGAAATCAGCGGTGTACCAGCATCGGAAATTAATGCAATATCATCCCCTGAGGCCAGTTGCTTAAGGATTTTGTAGCTGCTCTTCTTATCGCTGTGATCGTGATAGGCCATAAGGGGCTTATCTATGCGAAAATGATCCAACAATTTTTTGCTGTGACGGGTATCCTCACAGGCTATGGCAGCTACGGACTGCAATGTCTCTATTGCGCGAGGCACCATATCGCCCAGGTTACCTATGGGCGTGGCGACAATATATAACGTACCGGATTGATTTGAGTTCATGAATACAAAGCTTTTTCTGTCGATATTTTATGCTGCATGCATCTTAGCCTTTATCGGGGGCTGTGCGCCAATATCTACACAAGATTCGGTGATTCCGCGCATTGCCGCTACCCCTCAGGACAGCGATACCAGCCGCTCGATTGTACGCCAGGCAGAGCAAATGGTTATCCGCGCCCAGTCCGCCGATCCCCAGCGCCGGGACAACCTGTTACTCGACGCCGCAATCTTGTTTGCTCAGGCCGGTGATATTGCCAACAGTCGCGAAACCCTGGATTTTATCTCTGCCGACAATCTCGGCGAGACACTTTTTATTGAATACAGCCTTTTGGGGCTAGAATTGGATATTGCCAGCCATGCGCATACCGCAGCACAGCAGTGGTCGATGCAACCGCGCTTGGTAGCGCTCAGGTCTTCGCTGGGCACAAATTTTTCACGGCGCATATTAAGCTTGGAAAGCGAGCTCAACTACGCCATGGGTGATCTGGAAACCAGTATCGACAAACTGATCCAGCTCGGCGAATCATTTAACGAGAGAAAAACACTTGGCCAGAATTCCATCGGTCTTATCCACGACAAGATCTGGCGACAGCTCAATGAACTGCCTTTTCACAGACTGCAAAAAACCCAGCCCGGCGACCGCGATACGCTGACTGGCTGGTATGAATTGGCCGCCGCCGTGCGCTACCAGCAGGGAGACCCGGCTGCCCAGAAAAGTCGTTTTGCTATCTGGCAACAGCGCTGGAGAGACCATCCCGGGGCAAAAAAACCACCCTCGGCGTTAACCGACCGCATACAGGGACGGGCGCCGAAAAATATTGCTCTGTTACTGCCGCTGCAGGATGAATATGAAATCCCCAGCAATACGCTGCTCAACGGTTTTATGAGTGGCTATTATCAGAAACTGGCCCGCGGTAGCGATGTTCCCAATGTCAGTATTTTCGACACCTCTGCACTGCCAGTCACGGATGTCTATAACCAGGCAGTGGAGAGCGGTGCGCAACTGGTGATCGGCCCCATGCGCCAATCTCAGGTAGAGACATTACTCTCAAAGCTGGTACTGGATGTACCGACCATGACCCTTAACCGTGTCGATAGAAGCGTTGAAAATGCGCCGCAGAATTTAATTCAATTTGGACTCTCTGCCATTGATGAAGTTGAGCAGATTGCCAATCGCGCCTGGTTTGAGGGGCGGACCAATGTCCTACTAATTGCACCTGATAGCGGCTGGGGCCAACGCGCCACCGACTATTTTATTAATTCCTGGACAACCAGAGGCGGCTTGGTAACAGGCGCTATCTCCTACCCATCGACAGTCAAGGATTTTACTAAACTGCTCAAGGAGCCGCTGGAGATCGATCTCAGCGAGCAGCGCGGTCTTGAAATGCGTCGCTATATCAACAGCAGCCTTAGCTATACCGCGCGTCGTCGCAACGATATAGATCTGGTGGTTGTTCTGGGCTACTCGGAAAAAGTGCGGCAGATAAAACCTTCGCTGGACTTTCTCTACGCCGGGGATATTCCTGTTTACGCTACCTCGCATATCTACAACGGCACCCAACAGATTGAACTCAATCGCGATCTCAGCGGCATTGAATTCAGCGCGATGAACTGGACACTCGACGGTCATATGCCGCGGCCCCTGCAACCGGACCAGCGCTTGCCGACGGCCTACAGGCAGCTTTATGCACTGGGATACGATGCCTTTATATTGCATGCAATGCTCGGGGAAATGAATAAACCAAATGCCATTCCAGTGTTTGCCTCTACCGGAATGCTGACACTCTCTGAGGGTGTTATTAAGCGTCATGGGAATTGGGCTGTATTTAAAAAAGGTAAGGCCGCACCAGCTAAGCCTTAGCTAGAAATCAATAGCTTGTTATCAGGGATAGAGATAATGCAAAGGGATAGCCGTTTAAGTGGCGCGGATGCCGAGCAGTTGGCGCGGGATTACCTGCATCAGCAGGGCTTAACATTTGTGGCGAAAAACTTTCGCACCTCGAGGGGCGAAATCGATTTGATTATGCGGGATAATGCAGCCTTGGTTTTTGTTGAGGTTCGCTTTCGCCACAGCAGTTACTTTGGTTCCGCTGAGGAGTCAATTACCCAACAAAAGTGCCAACGCTTGACCGCTGCGGCGCTGGCCTATATGCAGAGTCAGAAACTGACAAACAAAGTAGGCGCCAGATTTGATGCTGTGGCAATCAGCCCAGCGTCACGGCAATCAGAGGCTGGTTACCAGGTAAACTGGATAAAGAATATTCTGCAGTAAGGCCAGTTAACAGAGGCCGCATGTAAAACTGTAGGCAAAATAGACAATGAAGGCAGGCTGTTGGACGCGATGGAAGAGAAGATTTTTAATCATTTTCAAAAAATGATCGAAGCCACAATGCACAACGGTGAAATCCACACTGAGGCCATGGCTGGCGCTGCTGAAAAAGTAGCCTCTGCGTTGCTGGCGGGCAATAGTATCTTCACCCTTGGCGAAAAATCCGGTGTGCAACTTGCCCAGCTTTTTTGCGACTATTTGGCGCTGGGCTACGATATAGATCGACCCGGTTTCCCATCGATAAACCTCAACCAGATCACCCAGAACAGCAGTGATAACGAACGCTATAACCAGGCACTCAACACCCACGGCAAGAGCGGCGATATACTGATTGTGATCAGTGCTGGCAACAGTGGGCCGCTGCTGACCAGCGCACTGAACAACGCAGTTAACCGCGGTATGACCATTGTGCTGCTCTCCGCCGCAAACGATGAGTCACTCACCACTGCGGTCAGCTATAATGATATACATATTAGTAGCGCAGATATCTCTGCGCCGCTGGCAACACAATCCCAACTTCAAGTTATTCAGTGCATCTGTGGACTGATTGACAGCCATATTTTTGGAGGCGAATAAATGCGTCAAATCACGGTAATTTTTTCACTGATTTTTCTCCTTTCGGGCTGTACTTCCCTGGTTAATTCAGTGGTCGAGGAGCCAATTAAACCCGACCCGACCTCCACGCCAATTGGCTCAGACATCAATGATCTGAAGATGGACACTTTTATTGGCGTGAATATTAAAAAAGCGTCGCCAGCATTGAAAAAATCCCATATCAATGTGCATGTCTACGATGCCATCGTGTTAATCACTGGCGAAGTGCCCGATAAGGACCTAAAGGTTCTCGCTGGAAATACTGCTCGTGCTTATCACGGTGTTCGTCATGTTTACAATGAATTGGCTATTCGCGGCAATTCATCCATTGTCTCGCGCACCAATGACACGCTTATTACCGCCCAGGTGAAAACCAAGCTGACATTCGACAAAGAAGTTGAGTCATCCAATATAGAAGTCACCACTGAAGACAGTGTGGTCTATTTAATGGGTAAGGTCAGACGCCTTAGCGGCGAAAAGGCCACCGCAATTGCCAGTGCTACGAGTGGTGTGCGTAAGGTCGTTAGAGTTTTTGAGTATGTCGACTAGATCTTTATAAATTCGAAGTACTCAGACTAAGGCAACTCAATGGCCATGGCGGTGGCTTCTCCACCACCAATACAAAGACTCGCAATTCCTTTTTTTCCACCACGCTGTTGCAGCGCATGAATTAAAGTAACAATGATCCTTGCGCCACTGGCACCGATCGGGTGACCCAGGGCACAGGCGCCTCCGTGAACATTGAGTTTGTCGTGAGAAATACCAACTTCGTGCATGGCAGCCATAGCCACCACGGCAAAGGCTTCGTTAACTTCCCATAGATCCACTTCATCAACAGCCCAGCCAACACGCCCAAGTGTTTTATTTATCGCCGAGACTGGCGCGGTAGTAAACCACTCAGGCGCCTGAGCAGATTGATCAAAACCATGAATCAATGCTACCGGCTGCAAGCCCTGGGCCTCAGCTTCATCTGCCAACATCAAGGTGAGCGCTGCCGCGCCGTCGGAAATCGAGCTGGCATTGGCCGCTGTTACCGTTCCGTCTTTTTCAAAGGCGGGTTTTAACTGGGGAATTTTTTCCGGTCGCGCATTGCCCGGCTGCTCATCGGTATCGACAACTGTATCGCCACGGCGGGACGAAATTGTCACCGGGGCAATTTCATCTTTAAACCAGCCACTATCTATAGCCTGATTGGCACGGCGCAGTGATTCAATGGCATAGGCATCCTGATCTTCACGACTAAAATTATATTTCTTCGCACATGCCTCGGCAAAGTTACCCATTGCGACGCCCTGATAGGCATCCTGCAAGCCATCAAACTGCATATGATCAAGTAGCTGACCATGACCAAATCTGTAGCCCTGTCGGCCCTGGGGAATAAGATAGGGGGCGCGACTCATACTCTCCATACCACCAGCCACTATGGCTTTAGACTGACCGGCACGCAGTGCATTGGAAGCCATCATCACTGCCTTCATGGCCGAGCCGCAAACTTTGTTGATAGTGGTGCAGGCCGTTGAGCGATCCAATCCTGCAGCCAGGGCTGCCTGCCGAGCCGGTGCCTGACCGACGCCCGCGCTGAGTACACAGCCCATTAGAACTTCATCAATCTGTTTCTGGTCGAGACCGGATTTGCACAGTGCGTCAGCGATGGCGGATGCGCCGAGCTGCGTGGCACTGGCATTAGAGAGTGATCCAAGCATGCCACCCATGGGCGTGCGCGAAGCGGAAAGTATGGCGATGGGCTGTTGAGTTGATTGTGGAATTGATTGCGACATTAAGGCTCCTCCTGAGAAAACGTCTGTTATCCAATAGTTTGCTTTAAAAGCTTCGTCTAATAAATGGTTATTTGATAACTCGTAAAGACGGCTTGGACTTTTTCGGGTCTTTGTTTTTCGGACCCGTAGTATTTGGCCCGCTGTCATTGGGCCCCTTATCATCAGGCCCTTTATCACCAGACACCTTATCACCAGATACTTTATTACCAGCCCCCTTTTCTTTGGGATCAACCGGTGATTTGGTTCTGACCACTTTCGGGCCGCTGGCTGGAGGTGGGGCTGCTACCAGATCTGGCTCTACAGGCTCAAATACTGTGCCCTGACCGTTCTCATGACTGTAGATGCCAACAACCGCGAAGACCGGTACCTTTATCTCGATAGGCACACCGCCAAAGCGTGTAGAAAATGCAAGAATCTCAAGGTCGAGAATAAAATTGGTTACCGCTCGGGGGGCGATATTGAGAACAATCTGACCGTCGGTCACATAGTCCTGAGGAACCTCCACTCCTGGATAATGGGCATCAATCACCACGTAGGGCGTGCAATCGTTGTCCACTATCCAGTCAAAAAAGGCTCTCAGGATATAGGGTCGGTTGGACCTCATACTCATCTCAGGGGACGAATCTCTTGCTCGAGATCGGTGAGACTTTCCTGGAATGAAGGTCGATCGAACAGACGCTCCATATAGTCGAGCAGCGGCTTCACCTGACGGTTGTTAGGCAGTTCGATACCAAGCTGGGGCAAACGCCACAAGATTGGACCAAGACAGCAGTCAACCAGAGTAAACTCTTCACTCATAAAGTACGGCATATCGGTGAAGATACTTGCAATACTGATCAGCGACTCGCGAAACTCCTTGCGTGCCTCTTCAGCTTTTTTGCTCTCTGGGCTATTGATGATTTGAGTAATCAAGCCACCCCAGTCTTTCTCAATACGGTGAACCCAAAGACGACTCTGCGCTCGCGCTACAGGATAGACCGGCAACAGCGGTGGATGTGGAAAGCGTTCATCCAGATATTCCATAACCACTTTTGATTCGTAGAGAGCCAGGTCGCGATCAACCAGTGTTGGCAGAGTGCCGTAGGGGTTCGCTTCGAGAATCTCTTCTGTAATGGCACTTGGTTCAATATCTTCGATCTCAACCGTAACGTCTTTCTCAGCTAAAACAATACGAACTCTATGGCTGTACTGGCATGTAGGGTCGGAAAATAATGTCATCGACGATCGTCGCACATCAACCTCTCATCTTTATAGTAATTAGGGGGTAGCCTATTGCTACCCCAAATAGACAATCCATGCCTTTATATGGTCTGTCCTGAATAAAACTGTTTAATCCTAGTGTATGCCTTTCCAATACTCGCGGTTCAGCAATACCACAAAGACTAACAGTAGTAACAAAAATAACAATACCATTCGGCCGATATGCTTGCGCTCTACAGCCATTGGCTCTGCAACATAGGTGAGGAAATTCACCAGGTCATACATTGCAGCATCGTACTCCTCAGCAGACATCTTACCCGCTGTCGGTATTTCAAAACGACCGCAGGGGTCATCGAGAATATCTTCACCGGTCAGGCGATCGCGTTTGATACCGCCATTGGCTGCCAATACAGGCCCAGGGGCACATTCAGGTAGACCCTGCAAATCCAGCAGAGCGTGGGGCATACCCACATCTTTAAATACTCTGTTGTTGACACCCAGTGGGCGGCTTGGGTCTGCGTAAAAGTTACGCAAGTAAGTATAGAGCCATTCTGGTGATCGCGAACGCGCCACCAGCGTCAGATCCGGAGGCACTGCGCCAAACCATTCTTTGGCGCCATCTTCAGGCATAGAGATTTCCATCAGCTGGCCAATTTTCTGGCCGCTGAAAATCATGTTGTCGATCATCATCTGGTTGGGGATACCAACATCGTTGGCAACTCGCTCCCAGCGCGAATACTTGAACGAGTGACAACCCATGCAGTAGTTAACCGCCAGTTTGGCGCCATTCTGCAATGAGGCATGATTGGTAAGATCGGCTTCAAAGGGGTCGCAGTCAATTGCGCCACAAGACTTGCCGCTCTCAGCACCTACCGCCTTCAGTGGCAGAATAACCAGAAGCAGAACGATTATCAGCCCACCTATAGATTTCCAGAAACCCATACCGCCATCCATCGTGATACGGTCGGGCTCAGGCTTGGTGGTCTCAATGCGAGTCCAGAAGTAGATGCCGATAAAGTATGAGAAGTAGAGAACAGTACAGATCTGCGCAAGAATTGTGCGCGCTTCTGTCGGCGCCTTAATACCCAGGTAACCGAGGATAATAAAGACGGCAGCAAATACCAAAATCGCTGCACGGCTGAACTTACCTTTGTAACGCATTGAGCGAACCGGGCTGCGATCCAGCCATGGCAGTACAAACAGAATAGCAATTGCAGCAGCCATAGTGATAAAGCCACCGAGCTTGTCGGGAACAGCACGCAGCATTGAATAGTATGGCGTGAAGTACCAGACCGGTGCGATATGCTCTGGGGTCTTCAGCGAGTTGGCAATCTCAAAGTTTGCGTGCTCGAGGAAGAATCCGCCCATTTCCGGGGCAAAGAACAGAATGGCGCAGAATACAAACAAGAATACGACGATAGGTACCAGGTCGTGAATGACAAAGTATGGGTAGAAAGGAATGCCATCGATTGGATTGCCTTTATCATCTTTGTACTTCTTGATGCTAACGCCGTCCGGGTTGTTTGAACCCACGTCATGCAGGGCAATAATATGCATCACTACCAGCGCGATCAAAATGATCGGCATGGCGACAACGTGCAGCGACATAAAGCGATTGAGGGTAATACCAGAGATCAGGTAATCACCGCGAATCCACTGGACAACATCTTCACCAATCACCGGAATAGCGCCAAATAGCGAGATAATTACCTGTGCGCCCCAGTAGGACATCTGGCCCCATGGCAGCACATAACCGAGGAAAGCCTCAGCCATCAGTGCCACATAGATGGTCATACCGAAAATCCACACCAGTTCGCGAGGCGCTTTATAGGATCCGTAGATCAAACCGCGGAACATATGCATATAGACGACAATAAAGAACGCCGAGGCACCAGTTGAGTGGGCGTAGCGGATAATCCAACCCATATCCACATCGCGCATAATGTATTCAACAGAAGCGAAGGCCTGCTCTGCAGAACCCTGGTAGCTCATCAGCAACCAGATACCAGTGACCAGCTGGATAACCAGCACAACCATTGATAAAACACCGAAGTAGTACCACCAGTTAAAATTCTTTGGTGCGTAATACTCGGCCATATGCCGGTTCCACTCACGCTTGAGTGTTGGCATACGTGAATCAATCCACTCGGCTAAAGCAGCTACTTTACTCATTACGCAATCTCCGAATCTATACCGATAATAAGAATGTCATCCGACTCATAGGAGTGCGGCGGAATCTCCAGATTAGACGGCGCAGGTACGCCAGCAAAAACGCGTCCAGAGAGATCGAACTTGGAACCGTGACAGGGGCAGAAGAAGCCACCGAGCCAGGAATCTCCACCGAGATCCTGGGCGCCCACATCAGGGCGGTACATCGGCGCGCAGCCGAGGTGTGTACAGAGACCGACAAGAACCAGGTACTCTTCTTTGCCAGCCAATGTGCGCGCTGAACCAGCTACGTAGCCGGGCTGCGAGGCACTCTGTGAATCTGCATCCCTGAGGATGCTCACATCCATTGATTCAATTGCAGCCAGAGACTCTTTGGTACGGCGCACGATATAAACCGGCTTGCCGCGCCACTCGACAACCAGACGGCCGCCAGACTCCAGCTTGGAGATATTAACTTTAACCGGCGCACCAGCAGCTTTAGCTTTGGCGCTTGGTTGCCAGGATGAAACGAAAGGTACTGCCGCACCAACTACACCGGCTCCACCTACAACAGCGGTAGCACCAGTAAGAAATCGGCGGCGACTATGGTTGACACCGTCACTAGTCATGACGTTCTCCCTAAACAGCAAAATTGGATGTAGTACACGCGGATTCGCGCGCAATTAAAAGGCGCTGCATATTAACGGAAAGACGCATTTTACGCAACCGGGAGAGTGCCAAATAACCCCACAACCAGCTGTTTTTAAGGGCAAAAAAAAACCCGACTGAAGAGTCGGGTTTTTTCTTTTCAAAAGCGCTATTAACGCTTCGAGAATTGTGGACGCTTACGTGCTTTACGCAGACCCACCTTCTTACGTTCAACCTGACGAGCATCGCGAGTCAAGAAGCCTGCTTTGCGCAGTGGGCTACGAAGATTTTCATCGTATTCCAACAGTGCACGAGCAATGCCGTGACGAATCGCACCAGCCTGACCGAAGTTACCACCACCACTTACGGTGATCTTCATATCAAACTTGTCGACCAGATCAACGACCTCAAATGGCTGGCGAACAATCATTCGCGCCACTTCACGACCGAAGTAAACTTCGATTGAGCGATCGTTAATTGTGATATTGCCGTTTCCTGAAGTTAGGAAAACACGCGCGGCTGACGTCTTGCGACGACCAGTACCATAAAATTGAGATTCTGCCATGATAATCGCTGTCCGTTACAGTTCTAGAACTTGAGGCTGCTGTGCAGTATGAGGATGCTCATTACCGACATAGACCTTGAGTTTTCTAAACATTTCCCGACCTAGTGGTCCGCGAGGCAACATACCTTTAACGGCTGACTGGATAACACGCTCAGGCGCTTTATCAAGTAGCTTGTCAAAAGTAATATCCTTAAGACCACCGGGGTAACCGGTGTGAGAGTAATAGGTTTTCTGTGTGGCCTTGTTACCGGTCACGCCAATCTTCTCAGCGTTAACCACCACGACGTAATCGCCGGTATCAACATGAGGTGTATATTCTGGTTTGTGTTTGCCACGTAATCTTGTCGCAATTTCCACGGCCAGACGTCCAAGGGTTTTGCCCTCAGCGTCTACGATATACCAGTCACGTTGAACTGATTCTGTTTTAGCACTATATGTTTTCATTCTTATCCTGCCTGGCTTTGGGGTATCCCAAAAAAGGGTGCGAATTGTAATGATGGTCTGCGCCTATTACAAGGGGGGATTAGGGCAAATTTAAAGTTTTTTACAGATTAACTTAAGGCCGGTGGGGACAAGCCAAATACTCGCGGCTCTGCATCTCCAGTAATCGGCTCTCTGTGCGCTGAAATTCAAAGCCCAATCGCCCGCCAGTATAAAGTTTATCTATAGGCGCGGCGGCGGATACAGCCAGTTTTACACTGCGATCATAGAACTCATCGACCAGATTTATAAAGCGCCGGGCGGCATCATCGTTCAATG
>ERZ1047472.1608-NODE-1608-length-17338-cov-5.143841_pt1 | contig 17338 bp, 14 predicted proteins | sample MGYA00383095_ERZ1047472 | MGnify/ENA primary metagenome ERZ1047472 (study PRJEB29581, sample SAMEA5548365) | metagenome | biome: marine; feature: coastal; material: water | depth 1 m | study: Short-term variability in the microbial, nano- and picoplankton... | reverse complement strand
GGTCCTATTATGGGGGTTTGCTTTAATATTAGCAGGGTTGCCAATATACTACTTAAATAGAAAATACGGATGAATTAGACGCTTTGATAATTTTCTAATGATAGTGTCAATATTTCTCTAATGGATATTAAAGGAAGCCGCCTTGAAAATATAATATTTTTTAGATTAATGATATTGAATAACTATATATAAAAATAATAATAGGTACTTATGAGTGATCAATTAAAAGGGATTAGAGTTATTGAATTAGCGGGCATTGGCCCTGCCCCTTATGCTGGGCAACTCTTAGCTGAAATGGGCGCTGAAGTTATAGTGATTAATAGGCCTGGAAGCTTTGTTCCAACTATAGACTCAAGGGGTAAAAAATCTATTGTTGTAGACATAAAAAAACCTGAAGGGATAAGTATTGTATTAGAACTTTGCAAGACAGCTAGTGTTATTATTGAGGGCTTGCGACCAGGAGTTACAGAAAGACTAGGGTTAGGACCTAAAGTATGTCATGATATAAATCCAAAGATTATTTACGGCCGAATGACCGGGTGGGGACAAACAGGTCCTTGGGCAAATATGGCAGGTCATGATATAAATTATATTTCGATAACTGGGGCCCTAAACGCCATTGGCGTTGAAGGACAAGTTCCCTCCCCTCCTTTAAACTTGATTGGTGATTATGGAGGCGGAACCATGTTCTTAATCATGGGGATATTAGCAAGCCTTATAAAAGCTCAAAAAACAGGTGTTGGTGAAATAGTAGATGCTGCAATAATTGACGGTACGACATCAATGATGGGCATTGTGCATTCTCTGCATTCCCTGGGTCAATGGACAAATAAAAGGCAATCTAATTTGTTAGATGGTTCCATGCCCTTTTATAGATGTTATGAGACTAAGGATCATAAATATATGGCTGTTGGTTGTCTTGAGGCAAAGTTTTTTAACATAATGTTGTCATGCCTTAACATTGATAAAGTTTCTTTTGGATCACAGCATGATAAAGGTTTGTGGGCTAAGCAAAACAAAACACTTGAAGATTTATTTTTTATGAAAACTAGAGATGAGTGGTCGATAATATTTAATAATACGGATGCATGTGTAACTCCGGTCCTTAGTTATACTGAAGCAGCTAGTCATCCGCAAAACGTGAGCCGTAGTAACCTTATTGATATAGACGGGGTTATACAAACAGGGCCTGCTCCAAGGTTTACAAATTCAGATAGTAACATTGATTTTTCAATTTCTAAAAGCGGAGCAGATGCGAGAAGTATTCTGAAAGAAATTGGTTATAATGAAAGCTTAATTGATGATTTAGCCTCTCAATTAATAGTTTATCTAAATGAATAACAGCCTATGTCTTTACAAGTTTTAGTTTCTGGCGCTGGTATAGCAGGACTAACGTTAGCTATTTCCTTAGCAAAGTCGGGTAATTCTGTAATTTTATTTGATAAAAGTGATGAATTTCATGAAATAGGAGCTGGGATACAACAGGCTTCTAACGCAATGCAGATTCATGCAGCTTTGGGTATAGATAAACAGATAGAGTCTTTATCATTTGAGCCAGAAAGTATAGATTTTTATGATTTACTTACTGCAAAAAAACTTTTTTCATCAGACTTATTGGGAGCGCATAAGGGTCGTTATGGACATAAATACCTTCATATTCACAGGTCAGACCTACATAGAACCTTGCTAAATGAAGCTAAAAAGTATAATGTTAACATACATTTAAAATCTAAAGTTAACTCCTATGTGAATACAAAGACTGGAGTATCAACCGTAATAAATGGAAAGACTTTCCGAGGTGATGTTTTAATCGGTGCAGACGGTATAAGGTCTTCCGTAAGAAAACATTTGAATGGAGTAGAAGTGCCTAATTATACGGGTTATTCTGCTTGGAGAGGGCTTGTTCAAACTAGTAAATTACCTCCGAACCTTATACCTCGAGCTACTAATAACTGGCTTGGTGAAAACAAGCATATCGTATGTTATTACGTAAAAAATGGGGATTATGTTAATTTTGTTGCTGTAACAAAACATGATAAATGGTTGGAGCAAGACTGGAAACTTGAAGGCTCACTGAGTCAAATGCGTGATTGCTTCAAAGATAGTGACAATCGCGTGCAAATTTTACTAGATAATTGCCACAAATGTTACCTTTGGGGAATTTTCGATATCCCGCCTCTGGATAATTGGACAGACGGCCATGTAACACTTATTGGTGATGCAGCACACCCAATGATGCCATTTTTAGCCCAGGGTGCCTCAGTAGCGATAGAAGATGCTTGGATTCTGACACATTATTTAAATAAATATAATAAAAATATCGAACTCGGTTTAAAAAAATACCAAGAAGCTTGTCTTCCTAAAGCAAACCTTATTCAAACTTATTCAAAAGAAAATGCTAATCTTTATCACATGCAACCTTCTTTTAAAAAATGGGTCAGAGACCGCAAATTAAGTATAGCTACCAAGTTTCCATCATTATTAAATCATAAATTTGATAAGATTTTTGGGAGCAATGTAGTTTCTAATTATCCAATAGATTTTATTTAATTTTTATCTTGTAATTCTTATGTCTGCGTGTATTAGCACGATAACACACTAAGGCGAGGTACAATGTCATACAACTTAAAAACCAACCCAAAGGAAGACTTAGCCATTGTATTGAGTGATATAGTCTCACCTCAGGAGATGAATAGTTTCTTAACTGATCTTTGTACACCCGCAGAGTTAAGGGCGCTTTCAGAGCGATGGCATGTAGCTAAAATATTGGATTCAAATGAAAAAAGTTACAGACAGATAAATTCAGAAACTGGGGTTTCAACAACAACTATAGCTAGAGTTGCAAGGTTTCTGAAAGATGAGCCTCATCAAGGTTACAGAACAGTCCTAAATAGACTAGAAAGAATTAAAAATGACTGAGAGATTAAGGATTGTCCTTCAAAAGAAAGGACGGCTGGCAGAAAATAGTTTTAATCTACTTCGTAAATGTGGCCTTAATTTCACAGTTCGCGGTGGGGGTCTATTGGCACGTGTCAAAAATATGCCAATTGATCTTTTATTGGTACGAGACGATGATATACCAAGCTTTGTAGCTAACAATGCAGCAGATATTGGTATTGTAGGTGAAAATGTATTAGTTGAAGAACAATTGGTTTCAAATGTTGAATTAGACGCAAATATTATTATGCGACTCGGGTTTTCTAAGTGTAAATTGTGCCTTGCTTCACCTGATGGAAAGCCATTGGAAAATATCAGAAGCTTAAAAAATACGCGTATTGCAACAACATATCCAGGTGTTCTAAGAAAGTTCCTAAGTGAAGAGAATATTAAAGCTTCATTAGTAGAAATGAAGGGTGCTGTTGAGTTAGCTCCCTCAATAGGCATTGCTGACAGCATTTGCGACCTTGTTTCATCCGGAGCGACATTAGAGGCAAATGGACTAAAGGTTTTCAAAACTATTCTCGATAGCGAAGCTGTATTAATTCAATCCAAAAGACCTCTTACGCCTAAAAAGGAATTATTACTTAAGAAAGTATTACGGCGTATAGATGGGGTAATTAAATCGGCGGAAACAAAATATGTAATGCTTAACGCTCCCCTTGAAAAGGTTGATAAAATAACAAAGTTGTTACCTGGATCTGACTCTCCTACAATCGTGCCTTTGGCTGGAAGTGATAACTTAGTAGCGCTTCAAGCGGTATGTACAGAAAAAATTCTATGGGAAAACCTTGAGGATTTAAAGTCGTTAGGAGCAAGAGCTATATTAGTTTTACCCATAGAAAAAATGATGAGCTAATGAATAACTTTATTTGGGAAAATATGAATCTTGTTGAACGAACTCAGGCGTTAGCAAGACCTAGCGAGCTATCTGACTTAAGCAAAATTGATCAGGTAAAAAATATTTTACTTGAAGTTAAACTAAAGGGAGACGATGCGGTAAAATCTTTTACTTCAATGTACGACAACGTTGAACTAGAAGACTTGAGTGTGGCCAATGAGGAGTTAGCGAATGCTTGGTCTAATCTACCGCAGAAAGAAAAAAATGCTATTAAAGTAGCCATTGCGAATATTCAAAAATTTCATATATCACAATTACCAAAAGATATAGAAATTGAGACAACCAAAGGAGTATTTTGCAAGCGAGAAACTCGGGCTATACAAACTGCTGGCTTGTATGTGCCAGGAGGAACTGCACCGTTGATATCCACGCTTCTAATGTTGGCTGTACCAGCAAAGGTTGCCGGTGTAAGGCGGCGAATAGTGGTTTCTCCTCCAGGGGCGAACGGAAAAATACATTCTTCAATATTAGCCGCTGCTTATATTTGTGGCGTAACCGATGTTTTTTCGTGTGGTGGAGCACAAGCTATAGCCGCTCTTTCTTACGGAACAGAAAGTTTACCAAAATGCGACAAAATATTTGGACCAGGAAATTCTTATGTGTCTTTGGCCAAGTCTTTAGTTGCGCAAGAAATAGGCGGTCCGGCAATTGATATGCCTGCTGGGCCTTCCGAAGCAATGGTTGTAGCTGATAATGAATCTAACCCTGCTTTTGTAGCCGCTGACCTCTTAAGCCAAGCTGAACATGATATCCTTGCTCAAGTTATATGTGTTTCAACTACATCTAAGATTTCTAATGATATTAGAGAAGAAATAGATAAACACCTTGAAAAATTACCTCGCAAAGACATTGCGCGAGAAGCAATGAAAAAGTCTCGTTTTATAGTAGCAAAGTCTAGAGAAATGATAGTTGATATTATTAACAACTATTCACCCGAGCATTTGATTCTACAAATAAAAAATCCTGACCTTTTAGTTCCGGCAATACGAAATGCTGGATCTATATTTCTTGGTCCTTGGTCACCTGAGGCTGTGGGAGACTATGCCAGTGGAACTAACCATACCTTACCCACTAACGGAGCTGCAAAGTCTTATAGTGGCATAACTATAGAAAGTTTTATAAAATATATAAGCATACAGAAATTATCAAAAAAAGGTTTGGAGCTTATAGCGCCGACAGTTACCTGTTTAGCAGAAATGGAAGGCCTTGAAGCTCATAAACGTTCAGTTACGATAAGATTGGATACTAAAAATGGATAACTGGCCAGAACGCATTGTTAGAAAAGCAATATTAGGATTAGTTCCCTATTCATCTCGTGGTGGGGTTACTAGTGCATTGCATCTTGATGCTAATGAAAGTCCGTATACACCCCCGCCATCTTTATCGCTTAATAAATACAATCGATATCCTGAACAGCAACCACTGCCGTTGCTTGAGCGTTTATCAACACTTTATTCAACTGATAAGAAAAACATAATGTTAGGTCGCGGTGCGGATGAAGGTATTGAGGTGTTACTCAGAACTTTTTGTGAATCAAATAAAGATAACATACTTATATGTTCTCCTACTTTTGGTTATTACGCTACATGCGCTCAAATTCAAGAAGCCGGAATAATTGACGTACCTCTTACTCCAAATTTTGAATGGCAAGATGAAAAAATAGTATCAGAATCAAAGAAGTCAAAAAACCTTAAATTAATTTTTTTATGTTCGCCTAACAACCCGTCTGGGGGCATAATTAAAACTGATTTAGTTGAAAAACTTTGTCAAGAATGTCCTGATAGCTTAATAGTAGTAGATGAAGCATATCAGGAATTCTCTTCCAGAAAAAGTTATATATCTGAGATTAAACAATATCGAAATTTGGTAGTTTTAAGAACTTTATCCAAGGCCTACTCATTAGCAGGTGTTAGGTTTGGAGTTACAATAGCAAATCCTAATGTTATTGAAATGATGCGCAAAGCTCTACCTCCATACCCTATAGCGAGGCCAGTTGAGGTCACTGTTCTTGAAACATTAACTCCTAGTGCAATTAGTACACATAAATTAAGAATCAAAACCACTATACTCGAAAGGGATCGAATGCTTAAGAAATTAAGCGCATCTCCCTTCATAGAGAATATATGGCCCTCTGAGGGAAATTTTTTGTTAATTAAAGTTACTAATTACGATAAATTATTGGTTGAATTGAACAAGTTTAATATAAAGATACGAGACTACAGATCATCAACAGGCCATCTACGCATATCAATTGGTTCACCAGAAGAAAATAATATAGCGCTTGAAGCCTTTGGTGTAACTATTGCGGATATAAGTACAGATAGAATTGGCGAATATCATAGAAAAACAAAAGAAACGGATATATCCGTATTAGTTAATCTAGATAACGCTACCGAGATCAATATTAATACTGGTATTGGTTTCTATGATCATATGCTAGAGAGCTTAGCCAAGCATGGTAATTTCGGCCTTACACTCACTTGTATAGGTGATTTGCAAATAGATGCTCACCATACGATCGAAGATTGCGCATTAGCCTTAGGTTCAGCCCTAAAGAAAGCACTTGGTAATAAGGCAGGCATTGGCCGGTTTGGGTTTGTTATGCCGATGGATGAAACTTTAGCTAATGTAGCAATTGATTTATCAGGTCGGTCTGCATTCAAGTTTAAAGGTAAGTTTCCTTCAGATCATGTGGGAGAGTTTCCTTCGGAAATGTGTCCACATGTATTTGAGAGTCTTTCACAAACGTTGGGTGCCTCGATACATATAACGGTAAATGGAGAAAACACTCACCACATGATTGAGGCATGCTTCAAAGGTGTAGCAAGAGCATTGCGACCCGCTTTCAGACGTTCTGGTAATGATATAGCTTCAACAAAAGGTGTCATCTGATGAAAGTTGTCATTGTTGATACTGGAGTAGCTAATATATCATCAGTTAAATTTGCTTTTGAGCGTTTATCGATATCCCCTTTAGTTTCAAGTAACGCAGAACTAATACAACAAGCAGATAGAGTTGTAATACCGGGGGTAGGCTCGGCACCTCATGCCATGAAAATGTTAAGACAAAAAGGACTTGTCAGTGTATTGAAAGTATTAAAGCAACCTGTTCTTGGTATTTGCTTAGGAATGCAATTGTTATATGAAACTCTTGAAGAGGGTGGACTCCACGTTAAAGGACTGGGTGTTCTCAAAGGAAAAGTTACCCTATTAAATACGGAAACCAGTCCCTCTCCGCATATGGGGTGGAATAAGTTAAGTTTCAATAAAAGTGATGGTTTGCTAAATGGTATCAGCGAGGGGTCATATGTTTATTTTGTTCACAGTTTTGCAGCAGCTATATCAAATTATACATTAGCTAAAACCAGTTATGGAACTGATTTCTCATCTATAGTTAAAAAAAATAATATTTATGGCTGTCAATTCCACCCTGAAAGAAGCAGTAAGGTCGGTGCAACTATTTTAGAAAATTTCATGAAGATAAAAAAATGATTTTCCCAGCGATAGATATAATGGATGGTGGTTGCGTTAGGTTGTTAAAGGGAAACTTTAGTGACCGAATTAATTATGATGTATCTCCGGTTAAAATGGCTAAACGATTTTCTGCAGCAGGCGCTGATTGGATACATATCGTTGACTTAGATGGTGCTAAAGATGGAAAACAAGCTCAAAGTAGTTTAATTATAGAAATAGCCCAATCATGTGGAATTAATATCCAAACTGGCGGAGGTATTAGGGATCTAAATCATGTTAAAAAGTTAATAGACAACGGTGTTAAAAGGGTGGTGATCGGCTCATTAGCTGTAACAAATCCAGACAAAGTTAAATTGTGGATTAAAGAACTTCCTAATGACAGTATCTGTATCGCATTAGATGTTAATATTAATAAACGAGGTATCCCCTACCCTGCTATTCGGGGATGGACTGAACCTAATGAGAAATCACTTTGGAATATACTTAATAATTACAATGATAGTGGATTGGAGACTATATTAGTTACTGACATTAACCGAGATGGCGCAGAACTTGGTTCGAATTTATCTTTATATGAAAACATACAGGATAAATATCCTAACTTGAATTTGATTACCTCAGGCGGTGTTGGTTCCATCAAGCATGTGGAATCCTTGAAGTTGCTAGATCCTTATGGAATAATTATAGGTAAAGCCTTATATGAAAATAGATTTACTTTAGAGCAGGCAATAAATTGTTAGCTAAGCGAATAATACCCTGCTTGGATGTGCTAAATGGACAAGTAGTAAAAGGTGTTCAATTTAAAAATCATAAAGTCGTTGGTGACATCATTGAGCTTGCATCGCGATACGCGCAAGCAGGTGCTGATGAACTTGTTTTTTACGATATAGGTGCTTCCGTTAATAATAAATTGATTAGTAATGATTGGGTTTCTAAAGTGTCTCAATCTATAGATATTCCATTCTGTGTGGCAGGCGGCATAAATTCAGTTAAGGCGGCAAGAGAAAGGTTGGCTGCAGGCGCGGATAAAATTAGCATTAACTCTCCAGCGATCCACCGTCCTGAGTTAATTAATGAACTTACTGACTCTTTCGGAAAACAATGTGTGGTGATAGGCATCGATAGCTTCCAAGAAGAGGATCAATATAGAGTTAAATCATTCACTGGTGATCCTAATAAAACAAAAGAAACAGGAATAACTACAAGTGAATGGGTTGAGGAAGTAACAAGTCGAGGCGCAGGTGAGATTGTGTTAAACTGTATGAATAAAGATGGAGTAAAAACAGGCTATGATATAGATCAGTTAAGCAGTATTCGACAAATATGCACTGTACCTTTGATAGCGTCTGGAGGGGCTGGAACTATTCAACACTTCATAGATGTCTTTAATAAAGCTAATGTTGATGGAGCTCTAGCAGCAAGCGTATTCCACAAGTCACTAATAAATATACATAATTTAAAACAAGAACTAAGTAACTCCAGTATAGAAGTGCGATTATGAAAATAGATTTTGCTAAGGGGTCTGGGCTAGTCCCAGCGATAATACAACATTCAGAAACCAATCAAGTTCTAATGCTTGGATATATGAATGAAGAGGCTTTAAATATAACAAATAAAACAGGTCTGATTACTTTTTTTAGTCGCTCGAGGAATAAAATTTGGACAAAAGGAGAAACAAGTGGTAATTTTTTGAAACTTATTACAATAATCAATGACTGCGATAACGATACATTGCTTATTAAAGCTCTACCTAAGGGCCCGGTATGCCATAAAGGCACAATAAGCTGCTTCGATGGAGATAAATTTTCAAATTCGAGTTTTTTAACTAAATTAGAAGAAATAATAAAAAGTCGTAAATCTAAAGATGAAAATGAAAGCTACACTGCTAAACTCTTGAATGGACCATTAAGGCGAATAGCTCAAAAAGTTGGCGAGGAAGGTGTTGAAACTGCCCTTGCATCAGTTACTGAAACTGACGAAAAACTAATAGGTGAGTCTGCTGATTTATTGTATCATTTACTTGTTCTATTGCAGGCAAAAGGTCTAGAATTGTCAGATGTTGTATATGAGCTGAGTAAAAGACATAAATAGTTTTATTCTTTTTTTTATTACATAACTTAAATAGATAAGGCATAAACTAGGAAAATAATTCATAATAGCCACCTTACTATTGCATAAAACCATACAATTGTTAATTAGCTACGATGCACTATTATTCTCATACAGATATTAACCTAAAAACCACTTTTAAAGATGCATTATTAGCAAGCTTAGCAAATGATGGAGGGTTGTGGATGCCTAGTGTAATCCCATCATTTTCAGAATCTGAATTAATTAATTTAGCTGCAATGAATTTTTCTGATTGCGCTGCCCATTTATCAGAATATTTTGTTTCCAATCAGTTAAATAATAAAACTCTCAATAAAATATGCTATGATGCATATAACTTCAAACTACCGATCAAAACTACTTTAGGTGATGAACAAAACCCAAATGTTACAAGTAATAGTCAAGATTATATATTGGAATTATTCCATGGACCTACACTAGCATTTAAGGATTTTGCTGCTCGTTTTATGGCACGATGCACCTCAGAACTTCTATCTAAGTCAATCAAAAGAAAGACTATTTTAGTTGCAACATCTGGCGATACTGGAGGGGCAATTGGCGATGCTTTTCTAAATCAAAAAAATATAAATGTTATCATTCTATTTCCGAAAAATGGCGTAAGTAAGGTACAAGAACAGCAGCTATGCACTATCGGGAACTCTTATTCAAATATACAGGCCGTTAAAGTTAATGGTACATTTGATGATTGCCAAAAATTAGTAAAAGATGCCTTTTCAAACAAATCAATGAGTAAGAAATTTTCTTTAATGTCAGCTAATTCCATCAACGTTGGAAGAGTTATTCCGCAAAGTTTTTATTATCTTTGGAGTAGCTTGCAAGTAAAAGCCACTAATCCCAAATTACCAATTGTCTATTCGATACCATCAGGAAATTTGGGTAATTTAACAGGTGGGTTGCTAGCAAAAAAAATGGGAGCTCCCATAGACCGTTTTATCGTTGGCAATAATGCAAATGATCCATTTGTTAGATATTTAAAGTCAGGTAATTACAATCCCTTACCTTCAATACCAACTTTATCTAATGCAATGGATATTGGTAGACCTAATAACTTTCCTAGAATATTAGAATTATATTCGAACAATTACGAAAACATAACAGAGGTATGTAAGGGTTTTTCTTTTTCCGATAGCGAAACAGAAATACATATCAAGAAAATATTTAATGAAACCGGTTACTTAATGTGTCCACATACCGCTATTGGGCATTTAGCAATGATTGAATATAGGAATAAAAATAGAACTGATTTCATAGGTGTTACTGTAGCAACAGCTCACCCTTCGAAGTTTACTGAAAACGTTGATAGGATTATCGGTCATAAAACTGAGATGCCAGACACTTTAAAGTCTATATTTCAGAAAAAGAAAATATATAATACAATATCTCCCAATATTACTGAATTAGAAGCAATTTTATTAAATAGCATATTATGAATATTAGTAGACATGATTTCTCCAAAAGGTACCAAAAAGGTGATTTAAAAATTGCACTCATTGGCATGTCAAATGTTGGAAAGAGTTATACTGCCAAAAGACTGGTAAAACATTATGAATTCAGCTTGATAGAAGTCGATAGATTAATTCGTAAGAATATGGGTCACGAAAGCATGAAGGACTTTGCTGACTGGCAAGGACAGCCTTTTACTAATGGCTATTATGAACGTGAAGATATATCTATTCAAAAGGAAACAATAGCTACTAAAAGTGCAATTTCTTCAAAAAAAAAGAACACTCTTATAGATACAACTGGGAGTGTTATATATATCGAGAAAGATGTACTTGAAGAGTTAGTTAAAAATTTTTTTGTGGTGTATATTCAAGTTCATGAAGATCATATGGAGAGACTAAAAAGTGATTATTTTTCCAATCCAAAACCTCTAGTTTGGAAAAGTCATTATCGTAAAATTAGTGCGAAAACTCCTATTGAAAGCTTATTTGTATGTTATCCTGAACTATTGAATGCCAGAAGAAAAGCATATGAAAAAATAGCAGATAAAATAATTTGCTCTTCTAAAATACTTGATGAAAAAACTGATATTGATGAACTATTTGAACTATTACAACCAGCCGACTAATAAACGTTCTTTTATTAAATCAGCAAGAAAATTAGTATGATGCTTTTCATCATTTAAACAAGATACAGTCGAAAAGTTGACTCCCCCTGCTTCAATAAAACTTTCTTTAGCTTCAATCGAAATTTCCTCAAGTGTCTCTAAACAATCAGCTGAAAAACCAGGCATAATCACTACTATATTTTTAGTGCCATTTTCTGCGAGTTTTTCTAGGGTTTTATCTGTGTAAGGCTTTAGCCATGCTTTAGGCCCAAACCTTGACTGAAATGTTGTCATAATTTTATCGCCAATGTTGCCCATCTCTTTTTTAAGTAATTCGGTGGTTTGAATACATTCTTTTTGATACGGGTCGCCTTTTTCAACATAACTTTGAGGCAGGCCGTGATAAGATGTAATTATTACATCGGGCTTCCAGGGTAATGATTTTAAATGTTTTTTTAGGCTATTTGCTAAAATTTTTATGAATCTTTTGTCGTTGTAATAATGCCTTATAAAACGCAACTCCGGTATATTCTTCCTTTTGATTAAAGCTTTAGCTACCCCGTCATAAACTGATGCAGTGGTAGCCCCAGCAAATTGTGGATACATTGGCAAGACACCTATTTGTGAACAGCCTTTCTCTTCAAGTTTTTTTAATGCATGATCTATTGATGGATTGCCATAACGCATAGCCACCTCAATTTCTGCAATATTTTTAATTTGTTTCTCTATTCCTGCAGCCTGTAATCTTGTTATAGCTACTAATGGAGCGTCGTTTTCAGGATTACCCCATACCTTTTTGTATGCTTTAGCCGACCTTGCGGGCCGTACTCTGAGTATTATCCCATGTAAAATCCAGCACCATATCCAACGACTCGTATCAATGACGCGCTTATCATGCAAAAATTGAAATAGATACTTTCTGACTGACTTTGCTGTTGGTTGATCTGGGGAACCAAGATTTACTACTAATATCCCGGGTTTGTTAATCATTATTTATCCTTTTGATCAAAATTCATAATAAATTAGTATAAGCTAAGTATCTATAACTTGACCGGAGCTATAGTATGTTTACGATCAGGTTTAATTATTAGTTCTATAGTCTGTGGGGAAAAAATGCGCAAATTATTACTCTCGGCCGCAAGTATTGCAGCACTTAGCTTAGTAGCTTGTGGTGAAACACAAAACTCAACGATTTCGTCTTCTGATAAGACAGCAATAACTGTAAAAAGTTTAACAGAAGCTGCTACCGCAGGATCAGATTCTAGTCCGCCATCTATACAAGAAGCTAAAGAGTTTTTGGAAAAGTCAGAGGAAGAAATAGTAAAATTAAGCGAATTTGCTTCTAAAATTTATTGGGTTCAAGCAAACTTTATAACAGAAGATACTAATTCATTAGCTGCGATGGCAGGTGCACAAGCAGCAAAGATGTCAACTCGTTTGGCAAATGAAGCAAAACGTTTTAATGGCACTTCTCTCCCTTTAGACCTTAGACGAAAAATGGATGGTTTGAAACGTGGAAGCAACTTCCCTGCACCAGAGAGAGAGGGAGCAGCTGAAGATTTAGCGCAAATAATGACAAACTTAGAAGCCACCTACGGTACTGGAAAATTCTTGTATAAGAATAATATGACAAATCTTGGGGAAGCGTCAGATATCATAGCGTCATCACGTGATGCTTCAGAATTACAAAAAGTCTGGGAAGGTTGGAGAACAATATCACCTGTTATGAAGGATAAGTATTCTGAAATGGTTAAAATAGTGAATGAAGGTTCACAAGAGCTGGGTTATTCAGATACTGGTGCATTATGGCGAGGTGGCTATGATATGGACGGAGAAGCATTCATAAAAGAAGCTGACAGATTATGGGGGCAAGTAAAACCTCTTTACAATGAACTACATTGCAATACGCGAGCAGCATTAAATAATATCTATGGAAATGATATACAACCAATTAATGCACCGATAAGAGCAGACCTACTCGGAAATATGTGGGGTCAAAGCTGGGGTAATATATATGACTTAGTAGCACCAAATAATTCTGGCAAGGGTGTGAATATTACCTCTTTACTTAAAGAAAAAGGACTAAACCAAAAAGAGATGGTAGAAATTGGAGAAGGTTTTTTCACTTCCCTTGGTTTTGAGCCGCTACCAGATACATTTTGGGAAAGATCTCTAATAACGAAGCCAAAAGATCGTGAAGTTGTATGTCATGCATCGGCATGGGACCTTGATGACAAAGATGATATTAGAATAAAAATGTGCACAAAAATTAATGGTGAAGACTTTGTTACAATACACCATGAATTAGGCCATAATATCTATCAAAGAGCCTATAAGAATCAATCTGTGTTTTATAAGACCGGGGCTAATGATGGTTTCCATGAAGCTATTGGTGATATGATAGCTCTGTCTATAACACCTGATTATTTAGTGAAAATCGGATTACTAGATCCGCAAGACTTACCCGGAGAGGACGCTGATATCTCTCTTTTAATGCAACAGGCAATGGAAAAAGTAGCCTTTCTACCTTTTGGCTTGATGGTTGATCAATGGCGTTGGAAAGTATTTAGTGGCGAATATAGTCCATCCGAGTACAACTCTGGATGGTGGGAGTTAAGAGAAAAATATCAAGGTTTACGCCACCCGGGTGTATCGCGCCCTGCTGATGCGTTCGATCCGGGAGCAAAATTTCATATCCCGGGCAACACCCCTTACATGCGTTATTTCTTAGCCCATATATTACAGTTTCAATTTCACAAGGCAGCCTGTGACATGGCAGGTTTCGAGGGAGCACTTCACGAATGTTCTATTTATGAAAACAAAGAGGTTGGACAACGTTTTAATGAAATGATGGAGATGGGGGCCTCAAAGCCATGGCCGGATGCTTTGGAAGCATTTACAGGAACACGTGAAATGGATGGGTCGGCTATATTAGAGTATTTTGATCCATTAATGTCTTACCTTAAGGATCAGAATAAAAATAGATCATGCGGTTGGTAAAGTTGATTAATGAAGATTGAGAGAATTTTGTATTAATTTTCATGCATTAAAATACTGTTCGCAGAAAAATAAAGTAAATTCTAAGTCGACAGGCCTGATATTTATTCTAATGATTGATTGTTTCGCAGATCATAAGTACATCTACCGATCTAATTAAGTTTTTCGTGCAGTGACTGAATGACTTTAAGTGTTTTAGCTAATCGGACTTCTGCTTTTTCGAAATTACCTTTAATTAATATTGTTTGATTTTCTCTTAGTCGCCACCCAGGGTTTTTTGTAATTGCGTTAAGTATTTTCGATGGATCTGAAACTTCTTTACTTCTTATGGTAATTACTATCCCAAAAGGACCTACATCTACTTTTTCAACGCATGATAACTTGCATAACCGTTTAATTTTCATGACCGTTAGTAATGATTCTAGTTCCACAGGAAGCGATCCAAAACGATCTATCAATTCAGATGATAAGGCATTTCCTTCATCATCAGTTGTGATTGCTGATATACGTCTGTATATTGATAGCCTTAAGTTTAGGTCTTCAATGTACTTTTCAGGTATAAGTATGGCAACTCCAACATTTACCTGTGGTGACCAGCTATTATCTTTGTAATATCCGTCATCCTTAAGCTCCGATACAGCCTCTTCAAGCATATGTTGGTACAATTCCACTCCCAGATCCTTTATATGACCAGATTGCTCTTGACCCAAGGGATTCCCGCTTCCCCGTATATCAAGATCATGGCTGGCTAAGGTAAAGCCCGCACCCAGCGTATCCAAAGATTGTAAAACTTTTAAACGGTTCTGAGCTCCTTTTGTTATGAGTTTATTATCAGGCATTGTAAAATAAGCATATGCTCTGAGCTTAGATCGCCCTACTCTTCCTCTCATTTGATAAAGTTGAGCTAAACCAAATCTATCTGCCCTATACACTATCATTGTGTTAGCCGTTGGAATATCTATTCCACTTTCAATTATAGATGTAGATATAAGAACATCATACTGACCGTTGTAAAAAGCAGTCATAATTTCTTCTAGAGTATTCGGTGACATTTGACCGTGTGCGATAACATATGTAACTTCCGGTACTTGTGCTTGTATAAATTCATCTATTTTTTTAATATCCGAAATTCTTGGCACAACAAAAAAGCATTGCCCTCCTCTATAACGCTCTCTGAGAATAGCCTTTCTAATTGAAATGATATCAAAAGGAGAAATATAAGTCCTAACGGCAAGCCTATCAACTGGTGGTGTTGCAATAAGAGATAAATCCCTTATGCCGGATAGTGCCATTTGTAATGTTCTCGGTATTGGTGTCGCGGTTAAAGTTAAAACGTGAAGATCTGACCTCAATTGTTTCAACCGTTCTTTGTGTTGCACACCAAACCTCTGTTCTTCATCAACTATAATTAATCCTAGATCCGAAAATTGGAGAGACTTAGACAGCAAACTATGTGTTCCCACAACGATGTCGCACTGGCCCTTGCTAAGATCATTTTTTGTTAAAATTTGCTCTCTAGAGGAAACCATTCTTGATAGTTGTTTAACGCTAACGGGTAAATTTTTAAATCTCTCTGAAAAGGTTTTAAAGTGTTGTCGCGATAAAATAGTTGTTGGTGCGACTATTGCCACTTGTTTGCCGCTCATCACTACTGCAAAGGCAGCTCTTAAGGCCACTTCAGTTTTACCAAATCCGACGTCGCCACAAATCAATCTGTCCATTGGCTTTCCACTTTGGAGATCACTTAAAACTTCATCAATAGAGTTTATTTGATCTTCAGTTTCAGCATAAGGAAACTTGGAGCAAAATTCATTATAAGCATTTTGATCAATACTTATAGCTTCACAGGTCTTCGTTGCTCTTTTGGCGGCAATAATTATTAATTCACCTGCAATATCAAGGAGTCGTTTTTTCGCTTTAGCTTTTCGCGACTGCCATGCGGCACTTCCTAACTTATCAAGAGTAATGTTTTCTGGTGCTGATCCATAACGTGATAAAAGTTCAATGTTTTCTACAGGTAAATAAAGTGTAGAACCGCCGAAATACTCAAGTTTTAAACAATCATGTGGAGCATCGCGAACACTTATAGTTTCAAGACCAATATAACGGCCCAGTCCATGATCTATGTGAATTATTAGGTCATCAGTATTAAGAGACGTAACTTCAGAAATAAAGTTTTTAGATCTTCTTTTTCTTCCGCTATTTATTAATCGATCACCAAAAATATCTTGCTCAGATATTACAATAAAGTCATCTATTTCAAAGCCTGTTTCTAGTGGCAATCTAATTCTAAAAACATTTGATTTATTTATTGCTAAAGCTTCAGAACCTAATTTGATTTCAGGAATAACTAATCCATGGTCTGCTAATACACTGCCTAATCTTTCTGACGAACCATCTGTATGTGATGCAATTAATACTTTTTTATTGATACCTTTTAAATCATTAATATAATTAATTACTTCATCGAAAACATTACAATCAGATTTCTTTCTTTCATTTGAAAAATTTCTACCAAGGCGTCCACCGAAGTCTACCTTATTATCTGTATCGGGTGGCGTAAATAATGTATGATTACGTATCTTAAACTTTGATAAAGCCTTTTTCCATTCATTAGGTTGTATGTAAAGATTCTCTACAGGTATAGGTCTATATAATCCAGATAGTTTTGCGGGGTCACCTGAACCAGTATCTTGTGAGTTTACATAATCCATACGTGACGAGTAATAATCCTCGATCAAGTCTCGTCTTTCAGATAATGCCTCTGATATTAAACAATCAAAAGATATTAATGACCCAGAGGGCAAATAGTCAAAAATTGTTTCAACTTTATCATAAAATAGTGGTAAG
>ERZ1047472.1602-NODE-1602-length-17380-cov-9.115209_pt1 | contig 17380 bp, 20 predicted proteins | sample MGYA00383095_ERZ1047472 | MGnify/ENA primary metagenome ERZ1047472 (study PRJEB29581, sample SAMEA5548365) | metagenome | biome: marine; feature: coastal; material: water | depth 1 m | study: Short-term variability in the microbial, nano- and picoplankton... | reverse complement strand
TTAAACGAAGTTAGTGTTTTGAAAATCAAAAGTCAAGTCGGTAAAAACCTAAGCAAAAAGCCTCACTTAATACTATCCTGAGCTATTTTAAAGTCAGATAATACTTTTCCTAATTTTTTACCATAAAGGGATGCTTTGATTTCTGGTGTAAGGTTGTTGTATATGCTATCTAGATATTTTGCACTTGTATTTGGGATTTCGTAAAGCGCCAAATATGGTGCCACTTCACTATTCTTATTGTTAAGTGCATAGTTTATTGTAGAGGCATATTTTAACCTTAAAAGACGTTCTGACTGCTTATAAAGAGAATTTGTGGTAGTGGTATCTTTTCTCTTTACGGCTTCGAAATTAGCTTTTAAAAGGTCTAGATTTTTGTTTTTAAAATCAGTCATTAACTCTTGATAGGCCTCTAAAACAACTTGCTGTTTAGAACCTTTTATTTTAGGAGTACCGCTAAAGCCTTTTAATGTGGTATTTATTTCTGTAATACCTTTGTCTGCAAAAAATGGGATATAATGCTCTTGACCATCATTTTTTTGAAGTTTTAGATATAACAGAACAGGCTCTTCAATATTTGCTTTCAGTTCAAAATTTGGTTCACCTTTTACGACAACAGAGTCTAAATTTATAATTGTAGACTTACCATCTTTTTGAAGGTAAAGCACTCCCTTTTTAAGATTCTTTACATTACCCTTTAAGGTAAAATTTGTGTCACTATCATTTTCGCATGAAAAAAATAAGCATATTATAAAAACAGTATATATTAGATTTTTAAAGGAAGTCATTGGTTATAATTTTTAGCAAGGCAAATATCTTATTTTAGATTAAAAAAACAACTAAGCACCAGTAGCTATTTGCATTAAAATTGTGCAACCTATGGCTGCAATAGTTCCGACGGCATAACCAAATACTGCTAGTAAAACCCCAACTGTTGCCAATGATGGGTGAAAAGCAGAAGCTACTATAGGAGCAGAGGCAGCGCCACCAACATTGGCTTGGCTACCTACAGCTAAGAAAAAGTAAGGTGCTTTAATAAGTTTTGCAACACCGATAAGTAATAATGCGTGTATGGTCATCCAAATAAGGCCAATGATTATAAGCCAACCGTTATCAAAAATTAAGCTTAAATCCATTTTCATACCAATCGTAGCCACTAGAATATAAATAAAGACGCTTCCAAATTTGCTAGCCCCAGCGCCTTCATAGTTTTTTGCTTTTGTAAATGATAAGCCAACAGCAATTAATGTAGCGATACTAATCATCCAGAAAAATTTAGAACCTAGGAATGTAAAAACATTACGTGATGTTGAATCTTCTATTTCGCTGACAACATCACTAAAATAAGGAGCAAGATAACCAGCAAATAAATTTGCAATACTTACTGCGCCAAATGCTAGTGCAGCAATAATCATAATATCAGTTAGAGATGGGTTTCGTTTTACACTTTCAGAAAATGTAGACACTTTTTCTTTTAAATCTTCAATAGCTGTTGTATCTGCTTTTAGCCATTTATTGAAGCGGTTTCGTTTGCCTATACCAATAAGGATTATTGCCATCCAAATATTTGCGACTACAATATCTACGAATACCATACCACCATATAGTTTTTGATTGTAACCATAAATTTCAAGCATTGCAGTTTGGTTGGCGCCACCGCCAATCCAACTTCCAGCTAATGTTGAGAGACCTCTCCAAATAGCATCTGGTCCTGTAACTCCGATCAAATCTGGGTTTAATTGCGCTATTAAAAGTAAAGCAATTGGACCACCAATAACAATACCAACTGTACCTACGAAAAACATAACTAAAGCTTTCCAGCCTAAATTAAAAACACCTTTTAAATCTATACTTAAGGTCATTAGCACAAGTGCTGCAGGTAATAAGTAGCGACTAGACATATAATATAGATTGGAGCTTTCCTTTACAGTTTCTCCTGTTTCTGAAGTAAATTCCCACTCAGGGGCAATCAGTCCCATTGTAGTTAAAACTGCAGGAACCATATAAGCCATAAATAAACCAGGAACTATTTTGTAAAATTTAGACCAAAAACCAGTTTTTATAGATTCTGTGTAAAAAACAAAACCCAATGATAACATCAGGAGTCCAAATACAATTGCGTCATTTGTAAATAAAGGTGCGTTTTCCATATAGTTAATAGTTAGTACTGCAAAATACAAAAATAGAGATACAAAAAAAGTGGCTGTAACAGTCACTTTTTATCTTTTTGTTTGGGTTGGCGTTTGTGATTTTTAAGTGTTTGCATTAACATCCACTCTAACTGGCCATTAGTGCTTCGGAATTCATCTGCAGCCCACTTTTCTATAGACTTTAGTATGTCTTCATTTATTCGTAATGCAAATGCTTTTTTCTTAGCCATAATGTTGTGTTTTATAAGTTGATAGTACATCTTGTGCTTGCTCTTTTTTATTTGTACCGATTAGCAGTTTTTTTCCGTCTTTTAATTTGAGTTGGATACCAATATTTCCAGAGATATTAATTGCTTTGCCTTTAGCTTTATACCATAAAGCGCCACCTCTTACTCCCCAACCGCCATACTCACTAATTGCGTCATAGGTTCTTATATAAGCATTTTCAATATCATTCCAAACAACAGTTTTGAATTTTAAGTGAAACGGAAAGAACTTATAATGAATCCCTTTTTCGTCTATTCTTGTCGTAAGTTTAAATAGGAAAATTAATCCCGATGCTAGAATAATTGTACCAATTGAAATGATAATTTCTGATGTAGATAATTTGTCTATTTCTTTAAGAATGATTGCTAACGGAACAATAAGACTTATAACAATAATGATGATAAGCCATGTTTGTGTAAAGCGTTGTTCTTCTTTAAAGATTCTCATGATTATCTATTTTTATCGCGCTCTAGTACAACACTTGACCAGCCTTGACCAATAAATTTCACTTGCCAACCTTCACGAGCGTACTGATTTAATATGTCTTCAAAATTTTGAAATCGATTTCTAAATCCTGTTTTGGGTTGTATAACTTTATATTCTTTCATAACTAATCTTTTTTGTTTCATCTTTAAAAACTATTAGCGCTAATACAACGCCTATTAATGTTCCAATTAAAGAGCCAAATAACAAACTCAAAGGTATGTTAACAGTTACGGCGCCAATAATAGTGGCAATACTTGTTCCCATTGTACTACCAATAGCAATGCTATATATTTGATTTTTATTCATTTTAATGGCTTAATGTTCCTGTGTTTACTACTGGAGATGCATCTTTATCGCCACATAACACAACCATAAGGTTACTTACCATAGCTGCTTTACGTTCTTCATCTAAGTTTACAATATCTTTTTTATTGAGTTCTTCTATTGCCATTTCTACCATGCTGACAGCACCTTCGACAATTTTATGTCTTGCTGCAACTATTGCTGTTGCTTGCTGACGCTTAAGCATAGCATTAGCGATTTCTTGAGCATAAGCTAAGTATCCTATTCGCGCTTCGAGTACTTCGATTCCTGCAATAGACAAACGCTCGTCAATTTCTTTTTCTAGAGCTGTACTTACCTCGTTAACACTAGAACGTAATGTAATGTCCTCGTCATGTCCTTCATCTGCAAAATTATCATAAGGATACATACTAGCTAGTTTACGAACAGCAGCATCGGTTTGTACACGAACAAAGTTTTCGTAATTATCGACATCAAAAGCGGCTTTATATGTGTTTTCTACACGCCAAACTAATATGGTACTTATCATTACAGGATTACCTAATTTGTCATTAACTTTTAAACGCTCACTATCAAAGTTACTAGCGCGCAATGATATTTTCTTTTTTGTATAAAAAGGGTTTACCCAGTAATAACCATTCTTTTTTACGGTACCGACATACTTTCCGAATAAAAGCAGAACTCTTGATCCGTTTGGTTGAACCATTAAAAACCCGAAAGGTATAATTAAAGCTGCTAAAATACCAAAAGCAGGCCATGGAGTTTGATAGATAGGTATAAGTACTATACTCGCACAGAATAGTATTAGGAATACTAATAGCATAAGGTAACCGTTAGCTGGAATGATGATTTTCTCTTCTTTCATAATTTTTTTGATTTAATTAGTTAATCATTTAATATGATATTAAAATGATATCATAAAAATATAATATATTTTGTTAGTATACAAATAGATTATTTTGTTACATTAAAAAATATTTATTTATAAAATAAAGTTTGGCACGCCATTTGATAATTTATATGTGTAATGTTTAATGCGATAATCGGCTGGTTACCGATATACTAAAAACGCTTTCATTACGATTGGTTGGTTAGTTAGTAAAAAAGCCGTTTCAATTGAAACGGCTTTTTTAATTGACGATATTTTAGAAGTATTTATTTCTTCTTTATAAAATTCACAATAGAATCCATTAATTCAGTATTAATTTTTCTAAAAGATTCACCATATGATTTTGAGTTTTCTAACCTATCACCTTCGATAGTAAATAATACATGATTCATGTTTTCTATAATTTTCAATTCAGCTTTCGGGTTTGCTTTTGCAAGGAGTTTTGCTTCTTCAACTGAAACTTGTAGATCTTTTGTACCATTAATAATTAACGTTGGTGTTTTAGATTCACCAATAATTGTACTCGGATTATAAGCCATCCACGATATCATAAACGGTTGGGTTTCTATATTGAATATTGCTGCAAGTTCAGGCGGGAATTTATTTGTTGTTTGACCGGTTTTTAAAATTGCCACAACTTTTTTAGTGTCTCCTAAAAACTGTCTTGCAGTATTATTTATCTGATCAATAATAACATCTCCAATATCTTGTCCAGCACCAGCAATTGATATAAAACCAGTTACGTTATTGTCTAGTGCAAGTAGTCCCACTAAACTCCCTTGACTATGACCGATGATATATATATTCGAAAACTCATTTTTAACCTTAAAATAAGTTATTACATCTTTTGCGTCAGATACAAAATCTTCAAAGCGCATTGACTTAACATCTACTTCACCAGTTTTAATTTGTTTTACAATGCGTTTATCATATCTAAAAGAAGCGATATCATTTTCGGCCAAACTCTCGGCTAATTTTTTAAGATTATTACTTTTTAAAAAGTTTTGATTACCATTTCGATTTGTAGGACCAGAGCCAGCAATTATTATTACTAAATCTTTTTTATTACCAGTTTCTGGAATAATTAAACTACCATCAACTAATTCCGAAATCTCAATCTCAGTTTCGGTATATGTTTTTTCTTGAGCAGAAGTAAAGCTTAAGAATAGTAACACTAATATGTATAATATGTATTTCATATTTTAAAACGTACTTTTTAATATTATAAATATAGTTACATAATTATTAACGTTTCATGTTTAAAAAATTGTATTGGTGTATTAATCTATAGTAAATAACAGTGTATTTCATCGATAAAATAGTGTTTTTCAAGGATAAATGTTAAAATTTAATGTATTTCATCGATAAATATAGTTTTTAATCGTCACAATTGAAACACACTATTATATTTGTAGGGTACTAAATTAGTTTTTAGTTCAATGGATTAATTAATTAAATATTTGCTTTATGTTGTTGGCTTTAGAGACCCTGAATCTACTAGCATAAATCAAAGCAAATTAGAAAAACCGAGATTGAGGGATCTCGGTTTTTTATTTTTAATAAATTTAGTAATTACTAAAAAATAGTCCTAAAGGTCAGATTAATTCGCTCTCCAATTTTCTTTTTTGTTTTTGCAATTTGATGAAGCCAATGCTCTTGCATAGCACCCTTCATAATTAGTAAACTACCATGCTGAAGCATAAGTTTATGCCTTTCTTCCTTAATTCTACGATGTTTAAAATGAAAAGGACGTTCTTCTCCAAAAGTAACTGAGGCAATTACAGGGTGTTTGCCCAACTCTTTTTCGTTATCAGCATGCCAACCATTACTATCACTTCCATATCGGTATAAATTTAATAAAACAGTATTAAAATAATCCTTTGATAGATTTTCAACTCTTTCCTTGATAGCAATAATATCTGAAGTAAAAGGTTTTGGATACATTGTTATACTAGAATAAGAATATGGTTTACTATTCTCACCATAAAGTGCGGTTAGACGAGGTTGTTTATAGGTTTTTCCGAAAATAGTAATGTCGTCTTCTTGCCAATCTACGTCTCTGTATAGATTATTAAAATAAAGGTTAGCTTCAGTTATAGAAAAAGAATTCGGGATATAAATAAGATGTGCATCTGGTAAATGAAATTCTTGTTTTTCTGTAGAAAATAAATCCATAAATAATTTTATCTAATTTAGCTAATATGAAGCTTTACAAAAATAGCATATTTTTATTGTTTGTTTTTCTTGTCTTTATGGCAATGCGGCAAAAAAACACTATCCCTGATAATTTTATTAAAGTAACTAAGGTTATCCCCGATTTAAATGTTGAGCTAAGATATTACTCAGATTATAATTTTGTGGGTGATACTATTGAAGGCTATAACTCTAATACGCTATACCTCACTAAAACTTCTGCTGCGAAATTAAAATTAGTTCAAGATGATTTACAACGCCAAAATTTATGTTTAAAGGTTTACGATGGTTATCGACCACAAAGGGCAGTCAATCATTTTGTGCGTTGGGCACGTCAAATTAATGATACCTTAAAGAAATCAGAATTTTATCCGGAAGTTAACAAACGTCACCTATTTAAAGAGGGTTATATTGCCAGTAAATCAGGACATAGTCGTGGCAGTACTGTAGACTTAACAATAACACATAGAGAAACAGGAATTCCTTTAGATATGGGGAGTCCTTATGATTTTTTTGGAGAGCAATCTTGGGTAGATTATCCTAGTATATCTGAAAAACAAAAGAAAAATCGTCAGTTATTACAGGCCGTAATGACTAAATATGGTTTTAGAAATTATCCCAAAGAATGGTGGCACTTTACACTAAGAGATGAGCCGTATCCAGGTACTTTTTTTGATTTTGAGATTGTGGATTAATCTTTAAAAACTTCAAAATCAACACCTATGCCATAATTGTTAAGTCCTTTTTTTAATAATGATGACTTAAAGCCATTATCTTGCTTGAAAGTTTGCCAATTATTACCATTTATAAATACTCGTTTTACAAAAGTTCTTTGGCATTCAATTTTATCCGTAAAAGGTAAAAGTGGTCTAAAATTAGTGGGTATTTTAATTATACCATTTCTTCCCTTTATTTCTTTGTATTTTTTATTAGGAAGTAGCTTACCGTTTTTATCTGTATAACCCAAAACTTGTAGTGATATAAATATGCCATTATCTGGCATTAAAATATTTTGTCTTACAATATCTAGTTCAAAATAATCACCATTTTTTTCTGTAGCTTTAAAGACAATTGTTTTGGTGTTTAGATTTTTTCCTGGCTTACCATTATTATTTAGGTATATGTTCACCTTGAATAAGGTAGAAAAGCTTTTCTTTTCTTTGTTAGAGCGTTTTCTGTTTTTCCAATCTTTTGATTCTAATGCAAAAGGAAATTTTACTTTAGATATTCGTTTTAATTTGTCATCTTCATTAGGGAAAAATACAGCGATTTCAGATTCTATAGTAGGAAGCCAACATCTGTAATAGTCATCATCCAAGTAGGGTTTTAGACTTTCGGTTTTATATTTTTTATTTTTTGCTTTGTCAAGTGTGACACGAATAAAAACTTCATCTAACTCGCTTACTTGTTGTTTCAAAAATAGTTGAGATGATAATTTTTTAGAAGAAATAGCAATTTCTTTATAACCTAGAGCTGATATAAAAAGAGAGTCTATATCTGGATATATTCTTTCTGTGAATATAAATATACCATTGTCATCAGCAACTATACCATTACCATTGCCAAAAGAAATTGAAGCATAGGAAATAGGTAGCATAGACACAGAATCTTTTATCGAGATTTGAGCTTCACTTTTTAAAATAAATAAGAAGCATATGATTAAATTAAGTATTTTCAGCATGAAATAAAGATACATTTTTTGAAATACAAAAAAACCCTTGTTAATTGTTGTGACAGGTTTAAAAGTGCCTCTTTTAAATTCCTACTTAAACAAACGAATACAATTTTAGATGAGTTATACCAAAAGGAAATTTGTATTATAATCTAATACCAACGCTTTTTTTTCTTTTTTGCACCAGCACCCTTGCGCCCTTTTTTGTATTTACTGCCTTGTTTTTTGTGAACAATAGGTTTTGCTTTTGGATCTAAAGGGTAAGGGTGGTTTTCCTCAATCGGGATCTGAACACTGATTGATGATTGAATATTTTTAATATACGTTTTCTCGTCTGCGGAGCATAAAGAGTATGCTGTGCCAATATTACCTGCTCGACCTGTCCGTCCTATGCGATGAACATAGGTTTCCGGAACATTAGGTAAATCGAAATTAACGACTGCATCAAGCTCTTTGATATCAATGCCACGAGCTGCAACATCTGTAGCAATAAGTATATTTACATAACCATTTTTAAACTTGTTAAGTGCAGTTTGACGATCTGTTTGTGATTTGTCACCATGAATACTATCAACTTTATAACTGTTCTTAAGTAATGTTTTTTCAAGCTTATCAACCCCAAATTTTGTACGTCTAAAAATTAAAATATTTCCTTTTATGGTATTTCTTAATAGATGTAGGCACAATTCAATTTTGTTGCGTTTTGGCACGTAATATAAAATTTGACTAATGTCACTAGCTATAGATTTGTTTGGTGTAACATCTATACGTTGAGGGTCTTTTAATATGGAGCTTGCTAATTGTTCAACTTTAAAAGGTATAGTTGCAGAAAACAATAACACTTGTTTCGTTTCAGGACAAAGGCGTTCAATCTTTTTGACATCGTCTATAAAGCCCATATCAAGCATTAAGTCAGCTTCGTCCAATACAAATATTTCGATATAATCCAGATTGACATAATCTTGTTTATGCAAGTCGAGTAGACGACCTGGAGTAGCTATTAAAATATCAACACCTTTTTTTAAGATGTCAATTTGTGGTTCAATCGAAGTCCCTCCAAATAAGACAGCAGAGCGTAAGTTGGTGTATTTGGCATAAGTTTTAAAGTTCTCATTTATCTGTACAGCCAATTCTCTTGTTGGACTTACAATTAAAGCACGTGCTTTTTTACCTCGTTTGGGAGCATCTTGCTTATCATACAATAATTGTAGAATAGGTAAAGCAAAACCAGCTGTTTTTCCAGTGCCAGTTTGTGCTGATGCAATTACGTCTTTTTTTTCTATAATAGGTGGAATGCAACGTTGCTGAATAAGTGTTGGTTCGTTATAACCTGAATCTGCTACAGCTCTTAAAAGAGGCTTAATGATATGTAAATCTTTAAATGACATTAAGTTTGTTTTTGCAAATGTAAGCTAATTTCATAGGGTTTTAATTTTTAGTTGGTAAGCATATGTGTTAGCCTCTTAAGCAATTAATCATGGATGTAATAATGTTAAACATTTGCCAATTGGGCATTTTTAAACATTTTCTAGCAATGAAATATAATAATTTTGTTTAACGATAATTAAAAAAAAATAAACAAAAAATCATTATGAAAAAATTAGTATTCATTTTTAGCATGGTAACAGCATTAACAATCAGTACAACAGCAACAGCACAAAAAACAATTGTTGATGTAGCAGTAGGTAATGAAGATTTCTCTACACTTGTAGCTGCTTTAAAAGCTGCGGATCTAGTTTCTGCTTTACAAGGTGAAGGACCATTTACAGTATTTGCCCCGACAAACGCTGCTTTTGGTAAGATAGATAAAGCGACATTAGCAAGTTTATTAGAGCCAAAAAATAAAGAAGTTCTATCAAACATATTAACATATCACGTAGTGTCAGCTAAATTAATGGCTAGTGATGTAGTAGCAGCATTAAAAAAAGGAAATGGTAAGGTTGAAGTTAAAGGACTTAACGGACAAGTGTTAACTGTAATGTCAAAAGACGGAAAAATTTGGATTAAAGATCAAAAAAATAATTATAGTGAGATCGTAGCGACAGACGTGACTGCAGATAATGGAGTAATCCACGTAATTGATACGGTGGTCATGCCTAAGTTATAATTAGGAAAAAACTGCTATGAAAAAGGAGAAGCACTTGCTGAAAAGCAGGTGTTTTTTTTATTCTTTCTATTCAGAAGAAAAAATATCTGTGACATTTTGACATTTTCTTAATATTGGCAGTACTTTTGCCAATTAAAAAAAAAGATTTAAAATTAGTCTAAAATAATGGGCAAAAAAGATAAAAACCAAGAAGTAGAAGAATCTCAAATTACAGCTACTGAAACAGAAACTTTTGAAGAAGAAACATTAACTGTAGAAGAGCAATTACAGGAAGATTTAGCAAAAGAAAAAGACAAGTTTATGCGTCTATTTGCTGAGTTTGAAAATTATAAAAAACGAACCACAAAAGAGCGTATTGAATTGTTCAAAACAGCAAGTCAAGATGTTATGGTCTCAATGCTGCCTGTTTTGGATGATTTTGAAAGAGCTTTAATGCACATCGAAGAAGATAAAGAAGCTGAAGAATTACGTAAAGGTGTATTGCTTATTTATAACAAGCTAATTTCAACTTTAGAGCAAAAAGGTCTTGCAAAAATCGAAGTCAATCAAGGCGATGTATTTAATGCTGATGACCACGAAGCAATTACGCAGATACCTGCACCAAGCGTTGATTTAAAAGGTAAGATTATCGATGTTGTAGAGCGTGGGTATAAACTTGGCGATAAAGTTATTCGTTTTCCAAAAGTAGTTATTGGACAATAATTAAATTAATCCCGTATTCCCGGAAATACAACATGAAAGAAGATTATTACGACATATTAGGAATAAGTAAAGGTGCATCTGCAGCAGAGATAAAGAAAGCTTATCGTAAGATGGCATTAAAATATCATCCTGATAAAAACCCAGATAATAAGGAAGCTGAAGAAAAGTTCAAAAAAGCAGCAGAGGCTTACGAAGTTTTAAGTGACGCTGATAAAAAATCGCGTTATGACCAATTTGGTCACCAGGCCTTTGAAGGTAGTGGTGGCTTTGGCGGCGGCGGTATGAATATGGATGACATATTTAGTCAGTTCGGCGATATATTCGGTGGTGGCTTTGGCGGCGGTTTTGGAGGTTTTGGCGGCGGTGGACGTCGTGTTGTAAAAGGAAGTAATCTTCGTATTCGTGTAAAACTTAGTCTGGAAGATATTGCAAACGGTGTCGAGAAAAAAATAAAAGTTAAGCGTAAAGTTCAGGCTGATGGTGTGACATACAAGACATGTAATACTTGTAATGGTCAAGGTCAAGTTACTAGAGTTACAAATACCATTTTAGGACGCATGCAAACAGCAAGTGCTTGTCCAGCTTGTGGTGGAGCAGGACAAAGTATAAATAAAAAGCCATCTGAGGCAGATGCTCAAGGGTTAGTTGCTAAAGAAGAAACTGTAAGTGTAAAAATACCGGCAGGTGTAGTTGATGGTATGCAACTTAAAGTCACAGGAAAAGGTAACGCAGCTCCAGGAGATGGCATTGCAGGTGATTTATTAGTTGCTATACAAGAAGAAGATCACGAAACTCTAAAAAGAGAAGGAGATAATTTACATTACGATTTGTATGTAAGTTTACCAGATGCTGTTTTAGGTTCTTCAATGGAAATAGATACGGTCTCTGGAAAAGTGCGTATTAAAATTGAACCTGGAGTTCAGTCAGGTAAGATTTTACGCTTAAGAGGTAAAGGTATACCAAGTATTAATGGATACGGAAAGGGAGATTTATTGGTGCATGTCAATGTCTGGACTCCAAAAACTTTAAACAAAAAACAAAAAGAATTTTTTGAAAGTATGCGAGAAGATGAGCATTTTCAGCCAAAACCAGAAAGTTCAGACAAATCATTCTTTGAGAAAGTAAAGGATATGTTTTCTTAAAATTTAAGGCTATATCATAAAAAATAGTATATTTGAATTATCGCTTGTGCTAACAGGCGATAATTTTTCTTTTTCATAGCAATTTTTTCCCATCCTTATATATTTATAAGGGTGGGTTTTGTTTTTTTAGACCATTTTGTAATAGTTGATATTACTTTTAGTATTCTGACCTACATTTATATATATTTACGTTTGTTAGATAAATTCAAACTAGTATATGAGCAAATTGTTGGTAGCGGATTCAGTTTCTAAAAATTTTGGAAATTTTAAAGCACTTAATAATGTATCTATTTCCATCCCAAAAGGAAGTATTTTTGGGCTTCTTGGTCCAAATGGCGCAGGTAAAACTACTTTAATCCGTATAATCAACCAGATTACAATGCCTGATGAAGGTAAAGTCTTGCTAGATGGACAAGCGTTAAACTCTGACCATATTAAGGATATTGGCTATTTGCCAGAAGAACGTGGTTTGTATAAATCAATGAAAGTTGGTGAGCAAGTATTGTATTTGGCTCAACTTAAAGGAATGTCTAAGTCCGATGCTAAAGCACAATTAAAATACTGGTTTGACAAGTTTGAAATAGGAGCTTGGTGGAATAAAAAAATTCAAGAGTTAAGTAAAGGCCAGGCTCAGAAGATTCAGTTTATAGTCACAGTTTTACATAGACCTAAATTATTGATTTTTGATGAACCTTTTTCAGGGTTTGATCCAATAAATGCAAATTTGATTAAAGATGAAATTCTTAAACTTCGAGAAGATGGTGCAACCGTAATTTTCTCGACACATCGAATGGAATCAGTTGAAGAACTTTGTGATCACATTGCATTGATTCACAAATCGAATAAAGTATTAGATGGTAACCTTATTGATATTAAGCGTCAATTTAAATCTAACACATTTGAGGTTGGTTTACAATCAAATAATAAAGAAGCTGTTATCAAAAAAATTGAAAATAAGTTTGAAGTTGCACCAGCAACCTTCAAAAATGTGTATGACGATGTTAAGCTAAATGTAAAAATTAAACCAGGAACATCTCCTAACCAATTATTATCATTCTTGACATCAAAAGCTGAGGTACATCACTTTGTAGAAGTCATTCCTTCAGCAAGTGATATTTTTATTCAAACAGTAAATAATAATTAAGCGAATGAATCATCTTTATCTTATAATAAAACGTGAGTATCTCACAAAAATCAAAAATAAATCGTTTATTATTATGACGTTTTTAAGTCCATTAATAATGATTGCTTTGATTAGCATTGTTGCTTATTTATCACAATTAAATAATGATAAAAAACGAACAATATCAATATTAGACGAATCAGGTCTATTCTCTGAGATTTTTAAGAATACGGGTAATACAACATACAATTATATTTCAAATTCTACAGTTCGAGAAGCTAAAGCATTTGTTAAGGAAAAGGAGCAATATGGATTACTTTACATTTCTAATGGTGATTTAGAGACTGTTTCAAAATCTGTCAAATTCTATTCTGAAGACTCACCATCACTGACAATTATGTCTGGTTTAGAAAATAAGATAGAACGAAAACTTAGGGAGGAAAAACTGATTTCTAATGGGTTAGATATTAAACAGATTGAAAATAGTAGGGTTAATGTTAGTGTAGCACAAGAAAGTTTTGAAGGTCAAAAAAGTTCGAAAATTGATAATATTTTAAAATTAGCTTTTGGAGGTATTGCCGGATATTTACTCTTCATGTTTATTATTATTTATGGTAACATGATAATGCGAAGTGTTATTGAGGAGAAAACTAGCCGAATTATAGAGGTAATTATTTCATCTGTAAAGCCTATTCAACTTATGATGGGTAAAATTATAGGGACTTCATTGGCAGGCGTTACCCAATTTGCAATTTGGATCATTTTATTAGGGGTATTAAGCACAATTTTAAGTATTGTTTTTAATATAGATTTAATTTCAGTACAAACGCCGCAGCAAGAAGTTATTCAACAAGCAATGGATAATCCAGTATTACAAGATGAAATAACTTTGGTATTACAATCTTTTCAGAATTTACCACTGGCTAATTTAATTATAGCGTTTTTACTGTTTTTTATTGGTGGGTATTTACTATATAGTTCACTATATGCTGCTGTAGGTGCTGCTGTAGATAATGAGACGGATACGCAACAATTTATGTTACCAATTCTAATGCCATTAATTTTGGCGGTTTATGTTGGTGTATTTACTGTTATAGATGATCCACACGGATCAGTATCAACGATATTTTCTTTTGTACCATTTACTTCTCCTGTTGTCATGCTTATGCGTATACCTTTTGGAGTACCTATTTGGCAACAGATTGTTAGTTTAATAATCCTGATTGGTACATTTACATCTACCGTTTGGTTTGCTGCAAAGATTTACCGTGTTGGTATATTGATGTATGGAAAAAAAGCGAGTTATAAAGAACTTTTTAAATGGCTAAAATATTAATTGTGTTAGTATTTCAAGATATAGAAAACATAGGAGAAACTATTACCGAAAGTAGTGCATGGGAGAAACTATCTCAATTTCTCAATTTGCGTATTGATTTTACAAAAGAAATTAGTGTTTCTGTATTAGAATTATTAATTCTGATTACAGTAATATTTATAACAAGTATAGTCTTAAAAGTTATTTATCGCATACTGACACGAAAAGTTCCTGAACATGACAAAGGTAAATTTCAGGTAGTGTTTGGTTATTTTAAATGGCTGGTTTATGTTATTATTTTCTTAGTAACTCTAGATTCGGTTGGTGTTAATGTTACAGCAATCTTTGCTGCATCTGCTGCTCTTCTCATTGGTATTGGTTTGGCGCTTCAAACCTTTTTTCAAGATATTATTTCAGGAGTTTTCATATTAATTGACCAATCGGTTCAAGTGGGTGATATTATAGAGTTAGACGGAAAAGTTGGGCGTATTGAAGAAATTAAGCTCAGAACCACGCGCGCAGTAACTATTGACAACAAAGTTTTGATTATCCCCAACCATCTTTATTTAACAAATATTCTTTATAATTGGACACAAAATGGATCCGTAACTAGAGAAAATGTAGAGGTTGGTGTTGCTTATGGAAGTGATATAAGATTAGTCGAAAAAATTCTAATAAATGTAGCTAATGATCACGAATCTATACTACACGACCCAAAACCTTTGGTGTTATTTACAAACTTTGGAGATAGTTCTTTAAACTTTAAACTAGTTTTTACTTTAAATGATAGTTTTATTTCTGCAATACCAAAAAGTGATTTAAGATTTGCTATAGATAAAGCATTCAAAGAAAATAATATAAGTATACCTTTTCCACAAAGAGATGTTCATATAATAGATAAAAATAAATGAATATAAAAATACCATCACTTTATCTCAAAAAGCTAATTTTGGTATTTTTCTTGGGATTGAGTTATATTAGTGTTAATGCTCAACTTACAGATTTAGCAAGACTAGAGTATTCTTTTATTCCTAGCAGTAAGTCTGAGGATCAATATACAAGGTTGAGAGCGCTGTTTAATTATCCAATAAAAATTAAAAATGATAATTATTTAATAGTTGGAGCAGAGTACAATAGAATTTTATTGAACCTTAGAGAAAACTATCCATTTGATAGATCTACTCTAAGTGTATTAAATATTATAGACTTAAATATTGGATATACCTTTAGAACATGTGAATATTGGCGTATTGGATTAAAGATTAATCCTCGTATTGCTTCGACATTAAATAGCACTATTACTAAGGATGATGTTTTTTTAAATGGAGGTGTGTTTTTGATACATGATAGGACAAAAGCAGATATCAAGCGACCATATCGTCTTGTCTTTGGTGTTACTTATAACACTACTGCAGGTATTCCATTTCCTTTACCATTTATTAACTATTTTAGGAGAGTCAATCAAAACTGGTCTTTCAGTGCTGGTATTCCAAAGTCAAATTTAAAATACTATTTTACTGATTTAAGCACTCTTCAGCTTTTTGCTGGCATTGGTGGGTATTTTGCTAATTTACAAGAGCCCTTTATGGTAAATGGTCAAGAGGCAAATAATATATCACTTTCAGTAATTGTTGGTGGACTGGGTTATGAGTATGGTTTCACTGACCATTTGTTTGGATATATCTATTCAGGTTATACATTTAGATTAAATAATATTCTAAGGAATAGTGAAAGAGACGAGATATTTAAGATAAATCAGAGAAATGCTTTTTATCTTAGAACAGGAATAAAATTCAAAATATAATATGCAACATATATTAATCATAGAAGATGAAGCGGCAATTCGCCGTGTGTTAGTTAAAATCCTTTCTGAAGAAAGTGATACTTATGCAGTTGAAGAAGCTGAAGACGGTTTAGCTGGAATAGAAAAAATAAAAAAGAAGGATTATGATTTGGTATTGTGTGACATTAAAATGCCAAAGATGGATGGTGTCGAAGTATTGGAAGCTGTCAAAAAAATAAAACCCGAAACACCAATGGTTATGATTTCTGGTCATGGTGATTTGGATACTGCTGTTAATACAATGCGATTAGGTGCTTTTGATTATATATCTAAGCCACCAGACTTAAATAGATTATTAAACACAGTTCGTATTGCATTAGATAGAAAAGAACTAGTAGTAGAAAACAAGCGTCTTAAAAAGAAGGTCTCTAAAAAGTATGAAATGATTGGTGATAGCCCAGCTATAGCTCGTATCAAAGGTATGATAGACAAAGTGGCTCCGACTGATGCACGGGTTTTAATTACTGGTCCTAACGGAACAGGAAAAGAACTTGTTGCGCATTGGTTGCACCAAAAAAGCCATCGTAACAGAGGGCCAATGATCGAGGTTAACTGTGCTGCAATACCAAGCGAATTAATTGAGAGCGAACTTTTTGGTCATGTAAAAGGTGCATTTACTTCAGCAGCAAAAGATCGAGCAGGTAAGTTTGAAGCTGCCAATGGCGGTACTATTTTTTTAGATGAAATTGGTGATATGAGTCTTACGGCACAAGCAAAAGTATTGCGTGCACTTCAAGAAAGTCGTATTCAACGTGTAGGTAGTGATAAGGATATAAAAGTTAATGTTCGTGTTGTAGCTGCAACTAATAAAAACTTAAAAAAGGAAATTGAAGATGGAAAGTTTAGAGAAGATTTGTATCATAGATTGGCAGTAATTCTAATTGAAGTTCCTTCGTTATACGATAGGCGAGACGATATTCCGTTACTAATATCACATTTTGCTAAAAAGATTTCAGAAGAGCAGGGTACCGCTGGTAAAACATTTTCAGATAAGGCCATAAAGCTACTTCAAAATTACGATTGGACAGGTAATATTCGTGAACTTCGTAATGTTGTTGAACGTCTTATTATTCTCGGAGAAAAAGAAGTTAGCGAAGCAGATGTAAAATCTTTTGCTACAAAATAAAATTAAATCATGAAAGACATATCCATAGACGAATTCAAAATATCATCTCAGGTAAAGATTCAAAA
>ERZ1047472.1597-NODE-1597-length-17400-cov-8.851369_pt1 | contig 17400 bp, 6 predicted proteins | sample MGYA00383095_ERZ1047472 | MGnify/ENA primary metagenome ERZ1047472 (study PRJEB29581, sample SAMEA5548365) | metagenome | biome: marine; feature: coastal; material: water | depth 1 m | study: Short-term variability in the microbial, nano- and picoplankton... | reverse complement strand
CGATTATCTTTTATCTGAAGTGCAGGGCTGGCTGGAGAGAGGAAGAGCCAGAGATCAAAGAAATACCGCCCATGATGATCAGTGTTCATACTGACGCTACAAATTAGATTTCATTAATGCCAGCGCTGGGCGATCTTTGCGATCGCGAAATACCCGACTACTAAAGCCTCCAAAGTACCTCTACAGCGCCGGCATCAAACTTTCCACCTTAGCGCCAACTCCATCAGCCGACATTATCGAAGCATCGGGCGCAACAGCACCATTAATAAGAACGTCGCCTCTGAGACCAAATAGATAACGCACGATAACAAGTCCGTCAGTCAATGCATCAACACGCTCGTTACCATCAATATCAATAAGATCACCAAGCATGTCTATTCGGGAGACAATTTCGTTTGAAGACGCATAAGACACATCAGAGGCCAGCGCTCCACTTATCAGCGCACCCTCGCTTAGGCCAAACATTCCTCTCAGCAACAGCAAACCGTCTGTTAAAGCGTCATATTGACCGTTACCATCTAAGTCTAAAGAGCCTGAAGGAATAGTGCCTGCTATAAACTCGTCATAGGCTGATACGCCATCATTATCTTGGTCGCTAGAAGCGTCTGATGCATCGTTTGGATCAAGAGCATACTTGGTTTCCCATTCGTCTGGCATACCGTCAGAGTCACTATCCACCGAGTAAAGTGCATTATTGGGGAAGGCATCAGCGTTATCGCCTGTGCCATCACTATCGCTATCTACTGTCTCAGATGCATCATTGGGGAAAGCATCAGAATTATCACCAACGCCATCTGAATCTGTATCCGCACTTGCTGTTGGGTCATTTGGAAATACATCTGCATTATCTCCGACACCATCTGAGTCTGAGTCAACGGTCTCGCTTGAATCGTTAGGGAACGCATCCGCATTATCGCCTAATCCATCACCATCACTATCGCTAGATTCAGCTGAGTCGATTGGAAAGGCATCGTCTGAGTCTGCAACGCCATCATTATCATCGTCAGGATCAGCATTGTTACCAACACCATCAGAGTCAGTATCTACACTCTCAGTCGCATCTAGTGGGAACGCATCATCCCTATCTAATATAGAATCATTGTCATCATCTGGATCACAGACATCACCAATCCCATCTGAATCACTGTCAGTTTGATCAATATTGGCGATTGAGACACAGTTATCGAGCATATCGCTAATACTATCCGAGTCTCCATCAGGGACAACTAGCAATGAGACTGTTGTTCTGCGGTCGTCAAATGACATGTTGGGCAAATCAGTTGTAACCTCAATTGCATAACTAGCTGAGACGATTTGACCTGCTGTAAAGGTTATATTTACTTCCTCGACACCATCACCCTGCAAAGATGACAAGGAGCAAGATGTACTTGAGCGATTATTGCTGGCGGTGGACGTGCAAGCAGATGATAAGGATGAGTAGTCAATTGATGAAAAAGAAGCATTAGTACTTTCTATTTTCAACTGAAGGTTCTCTGCAGTCTCCTCAGCATTATTTTTAATTTTGAAACTATGCGTGAAATTGGTGCCAGCTGTAACTTGGTCTGACACGTACTCTTTTGTAACCTCTAAATTAGAGGAGGGATCTGCACTTTTGTATACATGAATGCTGTTGGCTAATCCAAATTGAGCTAGATCCGATGATCCATAAAGACGCTCGTTTCCTAAATTATCCATAATCTTTATGTAGGCATATCGCCATATTCCTGATTCTAAATTGGTATTGAAAGTGACTCCAATTAATTGTGGTGTTGAGTTATTTCCAGATCCAGTTGCATATACAGAAAAGTCGTTTGCTCTTCTAAGCGCAATTTGACTTCTATCCCAATCAATCCCGCTACTGTCACTAGCACTTATGTCGTAATTAACTACTTGGTCCTCAAGGCTTATATCAATGCCTATCTTGTCATTAGATATACTTTCTAAAACAGGAGGCGTTCTTTCTCTTCCTCCAACCAGTGTGATGCTGGCATACGATGACTGATAAAAGTAACTTCCGTGAGTATCTTCAATTCTTACACGATAAGAAAGTTCACCCTCTGGGTCATCTGAAGAAAATAGACATGAGATGGTGTTTGGAATTCCATAAGTTCCGTAACAACGTTTGCCAGTACTTGCTGTATAAGGGAAGTAGATGTAACTTGCGTTCCAATTTATTCCACTAGCATCGGTTGCATCAATGCTAAAGTTAATCCCTTTTTCCCCCTCAGTTACGTCAACCGTTTCGTTATCCGCCGTTATACCATTTACCACAGGTGCTATGTTTCCACCCACAATAGTGATCGAAGTAGCGGCATTTTTTACAAGCACATTACCTGCTTTATCGTAAATAAAAGCTGTTAGGTATATGGTGCCATCATTGTCTGCTGACGAAAAAGTACATGTTACCTCTCCATCGGCATCTTCACGATAGCAATAATTTTTTGTAGTCCTAAAATATAAAAAAGATGAAGCCCAATTGATGCCACTATCGTCTGTTGAATCAATGGTGAATATTACTTGCTGTTCAGCTAGGGTTACATCAATAGAGGTTTTGTCTGGTGTTATGGATATCAACTTGGGCTTGATATTATCATTAGCGAAGCTGTAGAGAGATAAAACGCCCAGAAAAGAGAGGAGTAGTGGTTTTAGAAAGCGGTTTTTCAAATGTATGGCTACGTATTTTCGAGAGGTAACCAAGGTTATCTGAAAATTATTTACTTTTCCATAGGCTAAAGTTAACCCGCTGCCTTATTAATCGCATTTTAATGAATTTCTACCTAATTTGACTGGATGGACCGTTCAGCTAATCTAGTGACTAAAAATGTCACTACAAATGCAAATGAGATATTATATTGCGTCGAAAACAAGACGCTTGCTACGGCCCAGAAATTTCAGCGGTCTATAAGTCCAGAAAAGACCGAGGAAAGATTAACGACTCGCCTTACATGGATTGACTCTGGATGGATTTTAAAAGACGGAATACTCGACGTTAGAACCACAGATAATCAATGAGGTAGCTGGAAGCAACGTGTTGAGAACACCCCAAACGAATGCATAAACTAATCCCGCACAGCTCTAGACTCGACAACAATCTGCATAGGTGGAACCTCTCTCAACGGCTCAGGCTGGTTTTCACACCAGTTCTCTCTAACTCTGACCTTTAGGTAATAAATCATAGCTGTGACATTACCTTGGGTAGCTTTCTCAAAGAGTGCGTTAGAGACCTTGTTTAAGCCCCTCAGCGCGTCCCTTTTTTATGGCATCCAAAAACTCCTTATACTCGTCCTGCTTGCCATATAAGGTCGATTCCGATATGCCTAGGCAATCACTTATCTGAGACACTGTAAGGCCACGAGAAGCCATGTCACGAGCTTGTTCGCAGATAGAGTCAGTTGGTATCCATGCGGGTCTGCCAGTCATAGTTTTTTCCTGTAATTAAAGCTCAGGCATTAGGCTCTACCCTCCCCCTTTAAATTTGGTGGAGCCTAACCGGTTCGAACCGCTGACCCCAACACTGCCAGAGTGATAGCCAATGTCTCAATAATTTGTGAGTAAGCTGGTTAATTAGTAAATTCATCGCTGACTACAAAACTGATGATTTCAGTAAAGCCGTAGACTTTAAAGTTGTTCGCCCGATCTCGGGTCACTAATTCCGCCAGTCCCCATATACCAGGCGGAGAACCCGCTGGCAGGATTACGGTAGCTGAATATTGCTGCCAGCTGTTTGCGGGGCTTGTTGGATAAATTTGCTCCCAATCTTCAGGGTAGTGCCAATAATGATTTGTAGTTCCTTGAGGATCTCTTATATAGAACCCCCCCAGCTTGTACCCGGAGATATCGTCTCGCACTAGGAAGTCGATGGTCAGAATTGTCTCACCATTTGGATTCTCTGGATTAGAGGGCAAAGCTGAAACTAAAATACTATTGACGTCTAATTCTGGTGCAACCATATCAGGTATCGATGTATCAAGAGTTACACTGGGAGACAGCTCGTCAGCATTTGGATCATTCCACATACCCTCATCGATTCCGTCCGGACTACGAAAATAGGTTCGTGATGTGTTTCCTGCAATATCAATCATTCTCATAAAGTTGAGTCGATATTGACCACTGGGCATATACTCGGGCATCAAAAACTCTAGCTCGCACTGCCCATCTACAACATCACCATATTGCTCGAGAGAGTAGGTGCCTATCCATTCGTCATTGAGAGCGCCATAGCAAAATTGGCTGGCCCGGATATTACTTTCTTCGAAGTCCCAGGTTGCAACAATGGTTTGAATGGTCTCTCCATCGATAACGGTACTACCCAGATCTAGCCGCAAGCTATCGCTGACATATCGTGGCGAAGTAACATCCTCAAGTGGATTATCAACATAAAGACGCCAACCAAAGTCATTGGCACCTGACATTCTTGAGTTACCCTGGTCATCCCAAACCACAATTTGCTGAGGGGACCAATAACCCGATTTGGCTCTCGCCGGAATTACAAATGTCCCAACAAGACCACTGGACGGACCCGTATTACGACCCTCTGGCGGGTACATCCAAAAATCGATAAACGTCTCGGGGACGGCTTCACTAGTGATTCGAGTCTGGCCCTGAGTGGCGCCATCCAATTGCACCTGATCGGCATGCAAATCTAACGCTACTATAACCGTTTTATCTTCGTATGCTCCTCCCATTACTGATATCTTGATTGACTTGATTTTTCCGGGGTAAACATAATCAGGATAAAGATTGAAAACCTCAAAAGTCAGGTCTTCTCTAATTTGCGAGATATAAAGATTACCCTGCATAATTCGGTCACGAACAAACTCATATTTTAAAGGCGCTCGGGAGCGTAACTGGTCAGGGTTTACCAAAAAAAACGAGATGCTCTCAGCCATATCTTCATTTGGATTTTTTAGATGGGCATAAGCACTAACAAACTGAGCCTGCTGTGTTGTGCACCAGCCACTTGATTTCTCCGTACACTCATACCACCCGCCAACCGAATTCCAATCTGCTATCAGAGCATCATCAAATACTTTGCCCCACAGAAAGTGCGCCTTTTCATGAACAATCAGTCTATGCACATAGTCAAGGCTATCGCTTACCAATCCTGACTCCATAAATTCAATATAGCCAGAGTCAACCCATGCAATGGCGGGAGCGTCTGGATAGACCGGACTCGCAAGCCCATCCATCCTGCGGACCAGATAATTTAGTCCTGCAATCTTGTGCATTCCCGCAGGCATCTCTTCGAACATACTTATAATGGATATTAGCTCTTGTGGATGAAAAGCCTGAAACCTTGTCGGACTTTCCCCTGTCAGTGCAAAGTAATCTGGGATAGCGACACTCACTGCATAGCGTTCGGTTAAAATCTTGTTTACAGCGCCTAAGTCAGTGCCATTTTGAGTCACAAAACGCACCAGCGCATGATGAAGGCGATTTGAGAAATAGGCGCCTCGCTTACCCTCCACCCTGGCGATGCGCGGCGATGCATAAGTAAAAGCGGCCGTTGAAATAGAGACCGAAAAGCTGCCATCGGCCTTCTGTTGAATATCGATATCATTGGCAATAAAACTTTCGCTCAGAATCCATTTACTACTGGCTGTTCTTGCTTCATTCGAGACCTCGAAGGGCTTAAAAGGTATTCGTTTAAGGACTTCTTTAATTGCATAGGCTTCCGCAACGCTCCAGGGTTGGCCCTCGTCACTTAAGACAATACCATATTCCAGAAATATCTCTTCTGCCGCAGAGGCATCAGGCACAGTTATCATGTCGCCAACAAACTCGACAGTGAGCGGTGAATTTACTGATGCTGAATACTCGTGGCCGCTAGGTGTTACCTGTGACTCTTGCCAGCAATAGCGAAATTCATCCTCAACAGCACTCAAAACATAGGTGTCACAGTCACTGACCACTTCGACCTGTATTGCCTCCGAGATCGTCTGCACACCATTTGATAACTGCACGGCTAAATCATAGATATTGTCGCCGTTACTATCTGCTGGACTCCCATATTCGGGCGCACTGTTGAACTTAATACTGCCATTACTTTGCAGCTTAAAATTGGCGCTATCCGCGCCCACTAGTGTTGCGGTGAGAGCCGCGTTTTCTGATATTAGATCGCCGAGGCTACAAAGATCAGTACTGGCTTCATTGATTGAAAAACAGTTTTCGATGCGGGCAGTGAGAATACTGGCATCCAACACTGCAGTCGGGACTGGCATAAGCGCATCAATTTTGCCGGCAATATTATCTGCAGAAAACTCAGTAGCGTCAGAGGCAACAACCCCATTGATAAGCCCATCACCTCTCAACCCAAACAGATAACGCAGTATTATTAACCCATCGGTTAGGGCGTCGGGCTGGTCGTTCCCATCAATATCCAAGAGGTTACCAAGCGCCTCTATTCTGGCCCCGATTTCTGCACTAGAGGTATACATGGCGTCCGTAGCCACGGCTCCAGCAGTGAGCGCATTGCCTGTTAGTGCAAACATGCCCCTCAGTATCAGCAGGCCATCGGTCAGCGCATCATATTGCCCGTTTCCATCTATATCTATGGAGCCAATTGGTATAGTACCATGCAAAAATTCTTGAAGGGCATTGCTTCCATCACCATCTTGATCGCTGTCAGCATCTGATGAATCATTAGGATCAAGACCGTATCGTGCCTCCCAAGAGTCTGGCATACCATCATTATCTGAATCGTTCGTATACAGGCTATTATTGGGGAATGAATCACTATTATCTCCAACGCCATCTGAGTCGGTATCCGATGCCTCATCGGGGTCTAAGGGAAAAGTATCCAGTTCATCAGCTACACCATCATTATCATCGTCAGGATCAGCGTTATCGCCTATCTTATCGCCGTCAGTATCCACAGACTCTGCGGCATCCAGTGGAAATGCGTCATCGACATCGGTAATCGAGTCATTATCATCATCAGGGTCAGCATTATTGCCTATTAGATCCCCGTCAGTATCCAAAGACTCTGAGGCATCCAGAGGCAACGCATCAAGACTATCCTCAACTCCATCCCCATCATCGTCAGCATCAGCGTTGTTGCCTATCTCATCGCCGTCAGTATCCAAAGACTCTGAGACATCCAGTGGAAATGCATCAAGACTATCCTCAACTCCATCCCCATCATCGTCAGCATCAGCGTTGTTGCCTATCTCATCACCGTCAGTATCCAAAGACTCTGAGACATCCAGTGGAAATGCATCATCGACATCGGCAATCGAGTCATTATCATCATCAGAATCCTGATAATTTAGAATACCGTCCCCATCGGTATCATCCGAAATGATGGCATTTATCGTTATCGGCGTCGGACTATTCGCACCATCATGGGTGATAGGTAGTGTTTTAGAAAATAAACCTTCAGGCCATTGGTTAGAGTCAAATTTTACATCACCACAAACTCGTTTACCTTGAGTCAGCGATGCACCTTCTCCCAGCCAACTTATAGAGTTAGTACTATCCAAAAGCTGTGAAATTCTGATAGGAAATAAATCACTATTCGACGCACACAAATTATGTGATGCTGTGGACCCTCTTAGAACGCCTCCCATATCAATACTTGAGTTATCCAAGGACAATAATGGATCTCTATCATAGGCTTGATATGGCTCAGAGAATGGGGCATACCCAAGGAAGGGGTTTAATGTTAACCAGGCGGGTTGACTAGTGGTTAGCTGATAGTTTTGCAGCTGGGCATAAATGAGGACAGATACACCATTATCATCCCGAGCGGCAAATGTGATGCCAGAGTCATTTGCAGAGAAGGATGGCATTCCATAGTAGCCCAACTGCTCATCTGTAGTATCTGGATAGCCTACGACTTTGAGTGAGGAGTCAGCTATATTGTATATTAAGATAAAAGAAGAGGTGTTAGTGTCACTATAAGAAATTAGATCGAAAGTAATATGATCTGGACTTAGATTACTGAAGCTAGGAAAACCTAGATCAATATTGGAAGACTGAGCTGGAAATGGATAACTAATCTGCAGGCTTTCTACATCTAGAATCCCAATTGACCAAGTAGGCTCAGAACAGTCTGAATTAGTAGAAAAATCACAGACTAAATAGTCAAATATTACCCGCCTTGACGATGGATCAAAGCGCAAGGTGTCGACATATTCTACCGACCCCAAAGATTCGGTTGTTTCGGAATAATTAGGACCTGTTACCTCAACAAATGAGAATTCGTCAGTCCTGTAATCGTAACGATAAATAAGCCCGGCATCTATGACCGAAAAGATTAGTATATTGCCATCGGCGGAAAGGGTCACATCACTAATTATAAAACCATCCAGATCTACAACATCTTCAGTTCCCGTAGCTGACAAATAGCTATAAAGTAAACCATCTGCACCTTGATAGAGAATCACATAGCTGCCATCCACGAGGTTAACGAAGGATGGCCTTGCATTGGTGAGAACCTGGCTATTAAGAGGTCCGAAATTAAATTGTGGGTCGTAGCTAGGGTTTGTACTTAGGTAATTTTGGCCATACAAATTAAAGACATTGTCGTCGGGCGCAATAGTTGACACATCATAGATTGGGTTGAGATACAGAACTGTATTAGCGGGGGAGATAGGCGTATTGCTTGAGAAAGATGAGGATATCAATAGGCCATCATCAGGAATTCCTACTGCGTTCCAAGAGGCCTCTGTTGCCACTTGCTCCGCCGAACCAGCGCCAAAAAGGCTACCAGCTGTCGCTATCATTTGAATGGCTGCATCCTCAAACGTAGCATTTGAATTTAGGCTCAGCATGGTATCCCAGATGATCTGGCCAGCCTTAACTCGTCCAACACTGGTGCCAAGATTCTCCGATGTTAACCCCTCTGCCAAAAGATACATTGCTCGATTGGGTATGCCGCTATTAGTATGGACACCACCGTGATCATCTGTGGCCGATTTATAATAGTATTCAGTCATATGGGCTGGCTGACCATAGAGCGTTGGATTTGTCATGCTCCTCAAAGGAGTACCCTCAAGATAAATATCCTCTCCAATATTCCAATCTTCAGGATCCAGTTGAGTGCCAAAGAAGTCCGCAAATGCCTCATTTAACGCACCCGACTGAAAAGCATATGTGAGATTGCTATTACTTGAAATTACGCCATGGGTCATTTCATGAGCATGGACATCCAATGAGTTCGCAACGTTATTACATTCAGATGAGTTACCAGCACCAAACACCATTAGCTGTGTATCTGCACTCCATGATGCATTGCAGGGGTTTAGCCCATAGGGTGTTTCATACATGGCATTAACAAGAATAGCTAGGTCTCGACCCTCCTCATTGATGGCACCATAGTTATGATTGTCGCTGTAGTAGTCCATCAATATCTGGGTATTGTAAATACTGGTCACAGCCGCTGGATCCCATGAATCATGTCGGCTATTAGAATTTGCCAAATAACAGTTAGAATTTGCCAAATAACAGTCATGCCACACTTTGCCGCTAGCAGAATAGACGGATGTCTTATATCCAATGGGGAAACGGTCATCCCGTAACAAGTATGTTGACCCGGCTTGCTCTGCCTGAAAAGTCACTGTATCTCCATTTAGAGTGGTGCCGGATGCTGGTACCGAGACTTCCATTATCAAAGAAAGACCCTGCACTACCTTCTTAGTTTGGGCATTCACCGAGACCCTGTAGCGACCAGCAGATCCCATATCGACATTCGCCCTATAGCCAATGTAATCATGGGCGCCGACACGCCCAATACCGAGTTCAGGCTCGGTGGTCATCTTCAAATCCTCCAGCTTAACCTGGTAATGCGCGCCGACAATCTCTTTAAACTTATCTTTACTGAGTTGGTTATTAGGATCAGCTTTAACTGAAGGGGCCTCGAACTCACCGAGTATAGAGACAATTTGATTACCATTAGCGGCGAGAGTCAGCGAATGATCCCATGCTGGAAGCCCATTAAAGTGCTTATCAACAATAACAGTACAGATTTTTCTACCACAGTTACTTCGTTTCACTTTTACAGTCGCTGACTCGTTCAACCCGAATAAGGTGGGGTAATTATCGATCAAGGTAACTGCAGATGAGCCAATTGAATTTGTGTCTTGGGGCACAATGTTAGAAACACCAAAAGATGGGTAAATAGCCTTAAGTCGACCCGTTTCCGAAAGACGAACACTGGAGGGCTTCGACGCAATGAAATCCCCATCTAGGCGATTCAACTCGTTTTGTAATATTGGCGCTAGGGTTTTTGTGGGTATACTAACTGTCTTGCGGTCACTGTCGACCTTAAAGAGGTCAGCAAGGTCATCTATCGAGGCCTCCACCAGCGCTGTGACTTCTGTGGCAGTAAGGGTTGATGTAGGCCGTGAAAGGTTACGCAGGTTTTTTTTGTCAACCTGAGCCTTAAGTGGCATCAACTCACCTAGAAGACTTTTCTTTATTTTCTCACCGTCTTCTTTCGATACTTTTTGAATCATAGGATCGTTTGAGTAGTCGCTAACCAAATAGCCTCCCATAAAGATGACCACTATTAAGCATCCTAAGACAACAACTGCATTTATATCTCTAGCACGCACCTGACACATATCCTTCATAAAGGTTAGTTGAGAACACCGCATTGAGAGTAATTACTGACATTTTACTGAACATTGATGCATGTAGCGCCGGCTGCTCGAGTCATCCGATATCGTATAGATAAGTTCCAGAAAATTCAATCATCCTCATATGAGCCAAAATCGCGAGTTTCAGTAGGCGTGGAGATCGGCCGTTGAGACTTAATTAAATAACCGCATTGATCCTAGCCTCCTGGGCCTCTAATTTGTAATAACCCTGAGCTTGCTTATTTAGCGATATATCGATAAATTTTGCCCATGAAGACACCGAATGGTCACATTACTCTAATAGCTTTGGCTTTGATTCCAATCCCAATTTGGATTTTATTGGCACCAGACGAGTCAAATGACCACATTTTTTTACAGCAGTGGCTGTCTTTAGTTTTGCTTTATCCAATTGTAGAGGAATTGTTGTTTAGAGGCCTTATTCAGCCGCTGATAAAAAAGCGAGTCATTGGGAGATGGGCTGGGGTTTCCTATGCTAATGTGGTGACCAGTATCTTTTTTGCGGCAAGCCATTTATTCACGCGAGAACCGATCTGGGCGGCAGCAATGTTTTTTCCATCCCTAGCATTCGGTTACTGCAAAGACCGTTATAAAACTGTCAAAATATCAATTGCACTCCATTGTTACTACAACGCCAGTTACTTCCTTGCAACCGGCGCCTAATGTGATGTCCGAACCAAACTTAGTACACTAAGTAATTTCCATATCGTCTTCTCACACCAATCAGAGTCAACATGATCACAAGTAAAATTAACGACGAGTAAAGCTAGCTATTTACGCCATTCGAGCAGCAATTTTGCCTGATGACGTATAGGCCCCCTCAGAGGCCACAGCTCCGCTGATAAGGGCATCTTCATTTAAGCCAAACATACCCCTAAGCAGCAGCAAATCATCTGTTAATGCGTCATATTCCCCATTACCGTCCAGATCGAGAGAGCCCGCAGGAATTGTCGCTGACGGCAGTCCACGTGACCCGAGCGTCAGTCGAATTTTACGGCCCAAAAAATACTCGTAATCCTAGGGCATTAGAATCTCGATTTTTTCACCAACCTCCTCAGAGGTGGTGACCATAGCATCAGATGCAATAACGCCATTAATCAGCGCATCCTCCCTCAAACCGAATAGGTAGCGAAGTATTATTAATCCATCAGTCAAGGCATCTGAATTGCCATTACCATCAATATCAACAAGCTGATCAAGGAGAACGAGGCGTTCCTCAATTTCGCTTGAAGATTTATATTTTGCATCAACTGGTATGGCTCCTGAGACTAGCGAATCTCCTTTAAGGCCAAACATACCTCTTAATAATAGAAGACCATCGGTTAGAGCGTCATAACGACCATTTCCATCGATATCTAAAGACCCTGAAGGAGGGGTTCCATTAAAATATTCGTCATAAGCGGTAATACCGTCATTATCCTGATCACTCAGTGAATCTGATGGGTTGTTCGGATTAAGGCCGTAACGGTGCTCCCAAGCATCGGGCATCCCGTCTCCATCTGAATCAAAAGCATAACCCTCGTTGTATGGATAAACATCAGTCATATCACCAACTCCGTCTCCATCACTGTCAGCTGTTTCATTTGGATCATCATCAAATGCATCAGCATTATTACCGACACCATCGTTATCGCTATCGATAGTTTCAGAATCATCATATGGAAACGCATCATATGAGTCGCCGACTCCATCACCGTCTGCGTCTAAATAATCACTGGGATCTAACGGAAGTTGATCATCAACATCTGCCACACCATCGTTATCATCGTCAAGATCAGTTGTATTTCCAACACCATCACCATCACTATCAAGCTGCTCTCTGAAATCTAGAGGGTCGAAGTCGTCATTATCCGCGGCGCCATCATCATCGGAGTCCATCAGCAACCCATTTGTGCCCAAAGAGATCTCTTCCTGATCAGTCAGTGAATCACCATCATCGTCGGAGTCACTGTTATTTCCTACCCCATCACCATCAGTATCCAACCACTCAAACCCATTAAAAGGGAAGAAATCTATCGAGTCAGCATAACCATCATTATCTTGATCATCGTCGGAATTATCTCCTATACCATCGGAGTCAGAATCTGAGTTCTCTGCAAAATTAAGCGGAAATAGATCTTCAGTATCATTTACGCCATCACCATCGTCATCACCATCAGAATTATTGCCAATCCCATCTAAGTCAGTGTCGAGACTTTCATATGGGTTGCTCGGGAAGGGATCATAAACATTGAGAACACCATCTCCGTCGATGTCACCGTCGACATTATCACCAATTCCATCACCATCAAGATCTGAGTATTCTTGAGCATTGAACGGAAATAGATCATTAACATCCCCTACTCCATCGTTGTCATCATCAAGATCACTATTATCACCTATACCGTCAAGATCACTATCGGATGATTCTGTCGAGTCGTAAGGGAAAAAGTCAGACTGATCCCCAACGTTATCTCCATCGCTGTCCCTGATCTCCAACGGATCATTTGGGAACACATCAGCATTATCACCTACGCCATCACCGTCACTGTCCAAAGTCTCAGAGGCATCATCAGGAAATACATCAAGAGAATCTAATATTCCATCTCCATCGTCATCATTTGCAAAAAGCTCATTTGATCCATCGAGATTATCATCCTGATACACTACTCTAGAGTTGGAATCCAAATAGAAACCTGAAGGACGCTCACAGACATAATCACGGCCTTGTGAAACTACCGTGATTTCTGAAAAACGCTGGATAGAGCTCACGCACTCTCCGTGCTTCCCAAAGTCTGAAAAGACAACATCGCCATAATAACTGTCTGGCAAACCATCTCTATCTAAATCTATTCCTGGATAGGTAACACGCTCCCTATTGCCTTGCCATGAGTTTGATGCCGAACGCTGATTTGAGCCCGGATTAAATGAAACATAGTTTAGAACAGGCTGCCATACTTCTTGATAGGTGATCATTCCTGAAAGACCAGCATCGATATTTTCTCGTGCTGACCAGTTGTATGTAAAGTCAGTGCCGGCATCAACGCTTAGTGTGTAGATGTCGCCATCATCAAACCGCACCACAGGATTCAACGCAGGCCCCCAGTCCACTACTTCAACTGAGCCGTCGCCGTTAACTTCATATGAATAAATAACTTCTCCAAGGCCAGCTATTTCTAACCGATCTTTTCGTATTCTGTCACTAATTCGATATCCAAATGAAACACTAGAGTCTGATATATACTTAGCTTTCAGAATACTGTGATTTCGAACACCATCCACGACTGAAACGCTTTGAAAGTCACAATTTGTGGCGTTAACGTCGTAAATCGCAGTATCACCGTTGTCATTTGCAACCAAATTTTGTTGGTACCAGTTATTGTTGTCAACGTCGTAAGCCGACCCTCGCCTAGTCTCAAAAAGCTGTCCTCTAGAGCCACTCGCGGGCCTATTGGTAAAAGTCAAAGAGTTCTCATTTAAGTTAATATCGCAGGATAACGAGCCGCCATATGAGTAACTACGGCCAGCATTGTCACTGACTCTCAAATTCGTAAAGTCAAATACTAACGGATGCTGAGTCCGAGGCCTCCTGTCCTGAAGAACGCCAGTGTCGTCATAATCGAAAGTTACCCTCCCATTAACTTCAAGACCACTAGAATTGCAGTTTTCGGACAGTAATGTCCCAGTTATAGTATTAAAACCAGTACGCGTCACAGATAGATCGTACCCACCGCCATCCTCACACTGGAACGACCCTTGTAGCGTTGAACCTCGAGCCTGATCCCATTCATCCGAATAGCCAAAATCCAACAGATAATCGAGCTCATCAGTGAATGTCGTCGCAAAGTATCCGGCATAAGCCAAGATTCGATTAGCCTCTTCCTCTTTCTTGATAAAAGAAAGGCGCGTCTCGTCATTATCACCAACACCATCTCCATCGGAATCATTTGTCTCAGTATTTTTTAGAGGAAATGCATCAACAGAGTCATTCACCCCATCATTGTCATCATCCAGATCTGTATTATTCCCTATCCCGTCTCCATCACTATCAATAGACTCTTTAGGGTTATTTGGAAAGGCATCAACAACGTCATAAAATCCATCGTTGTCATCATCCAGATCAGCATTATCTCCTATTCCGTCTCCATCAAAATCAGCGCTCTCCGAAACGTCTAATGGGAACTTGTCATCAGCATCCAAAACTCTGTCATTGTCATCATCAAGATCCAAATTATTACCAATACCGTCAAGATCAGTATCTAACGTCTCTAGAGAATTCAGAGGTAGAGGATCTAAACTATCCGGCACCCCGTCACCGTCATCATCCTGATCCTCAGAATTACCAATCCCGTCTCCATCTGTATCAAGCGTCTCGCTTGCATCTAGAGGGAATACATCATCGACATCAAGGACGCCGTCGCCGTCGTCATCATAATCGCGTGCATTGCCTTCACCATCATTATCTGTATCTAATGATTCATTGCGATCAAGTGGTTGGGCATCGAGATTATCATTTACTCCATCACCATCATCGTCATCGTCCGAGTTGTTCCCAATGCCATCTTGATCCGTATCCTGATATTCGCCAGCGTCTAAGGGGAACTCGTCGCTTCCATCATTGACTCCATCACCATCAGAATCGACTAATAAAGGGTCAGTACCGTTGGCTATTTCTGCTGAATCTAGGACTTGATCACCGTCATCATCAACATCAACTCTATCTCCTTCACCATCCCCATCAGTATCTACCTGCTCAGTAAAATCTAGCGGAACTTGGTCCGTATTATCCTTAAAACCGTCTCCATCTGTATCTTGATTTAAAATATCGGTTCCAATAATCGCCTCATCTGAATCGGATAAACCATCATTATCACTATCGTCGTCGATGCAATCGGGGAAATAGTCATTATCAGCATTACCGGTCAGACAATAGAAAACCTCAACATTTTCTCCGAAAGATGACTCAGGGAAACTCTTTACAGAGCCAAAAAATTTTTCAACTATTACAGCCAATTTTCCGTCAAAATTAAAAGCCTGACTACCTATCTCTGAAATAGAAATGGGTATTGTTGCTGCAGTTAACGGCACATTCGAAAAAGCTCTTGCACCAATAGTTTGTGTGCCCTCCGAAAGGTACAGCTCATAAAATTGATTATTGCCAAACGCCCCAGAACCAATATCAGTTACGGAGCCTGGTATCACCAAGCCCGTCGATATACCGATATCATAAAAAGCATAACTCCCAATATTGGTTACTTTATTCCCCAGGGTCAGAGATTTAAGCCCTCGACACCCATCAAAACTATTATCGGGAATACTAGTCATATTTACTGAAAGAGAGTTTAGAGCCTCACAGATTCCATAAAATGGATCTCGGTCGCTAGTAGTATTACCCCAGCTGGCCAATGACGAGCCAAGAGTCAATGATGCTATCGGCGCTCCATAAAACGCCCTATCAGCAATAACTTCCACCGAATCAGGGATCACCAGTGACGTAAGCCCAGAATCCTTAAAAGCCTCATAGCCAATCGATATGACGCTATCGGGGATAGTGATAGAAGTTAGCAGGCTAGTACCTCTGAAGACGTAGCTTCCCAAAGATGTAATGCTTGACCCTAAAACAACAGACTCTAGAGATGAAGCACCATTGAACGAGGCATTACCCAACGTCGAAACAGAATCAGGAATGATGATTTCTTTCAAAGAGCTAGCGCCACTAAAAGAAGAGCTACCTAATCTGGTCACAGAGCTTGGAATAACTAGCTCTTCAAGAGATTGAGCATTTTCGAATGCGGCAAGACCAATTTCATTTACATTGTCACTAAGGACCAAAGACGTGAGCTTTGTACACCCATCAAAACTATTATCGGGAATACTAGTCATATTTACTGAAAGAGAGTTTAGAGCCTCACAGATTCCATAAAATGGATCTCGGTCGCTAGTAGTATTACCCCAGCTGGCCAATGACGAGCCAAGAGTCAATGATGCTATCGGCGCTCCATAAAACGCCCTATCAGCAATAACTTCCACCGAATCAGGGATCACCAGTGACGTAAGCCCAGAATCCTTAAAAGCCTCATAGCCAATCGATATGACGCTATCAGGGATAGTGATCGACGTTAGCGCAGTAGCGCCCCTAAATAAACCAGCGGGAATTTCAGTTAAATTATTCGGCAGATTAATAGAGGTCAAACTACTGTTTGTAAAAGCGTAATTACCAATCGAAGTCACTGAATCAGGAATGTCTAAACTACGAATAGCCGATCCCCAAAAAGCTTGACCCCCAATCGAAGTCACTGAGTCAGGAATGTCTATTGAGGTAAGAGAGGGGGTATCCTTAAATGCTGAACTGCCTAACGTCTCTACCGAGTCTAGTAGAGTAACGCTAGTTAATCCCTCACAATTTACAAACGAGTCATTTGGAACATTTTTTAAACCAATAACTACCGTAGCTAAATTATCAGTAGAACATAAGCCAGGAATAGACTGGTTAATACTGCCGTTATGAAGCGAAACCCCTTCGGGCAGAACTAATTCTTCGAGATAATTTCCACTAAAAGCCAAATAGCCTATGCTGGCAACAGAGTCAGGTATTATAAGAGAGGCATATGACATACCACCATAAAAAGCTTCCCGCCCTATCGTCGTCAAACTAGCAGGCAGGGTTAGCTCTGAAAGACTTACGTTGCGAAATGCATACTCACTGATCAACGTAATACTATCTGGAAGAGTGATCTCAGTGAGCCCAGTATCCTTAAAAGCCTCATCGCCAATCGATATGACGCTATCAGGGATAGTGATCGACGTTAGCGCAGTAGCGCCC
>ERZ1047472.1593-NODE-1593-length-17423-cov-5.133521_pt1 | contig 17423 bp, 16 predicted proteins | sample MGYA00383095_ERZ1047472 | MGnify/ENA primary metagenome ERZ1047472 (study PRJEB29581, sample SAMEA5548365) | metagenome | biome: marine; feature: coastal; material: water | depth 1 m | study: Short-term variability in the microbial, nano- and picoplankton... | reverse complement strand
ATAAAAACCAAGCAAAAAGAGCTGTATTTCACCTAGCATATCCAATGAAAAACAAGGAAGATACGAGACTATTTTATACTAATATTTTAGGGTGCTCGACTGGACGCGAGGCAAAAACATGGATCGATTTCAATTTTTTTGGTAATCAACTTAGCTTTCATTTATCTGAAAACAGCTACTTATCAAATGAACCAACCAACCTTGTAGACGGTAAAGATATACCTGTTCGTCACTTTGGGGCGGTTTTAGAATGGAACGATTGGCACACACTCAAAGACCGTTTAATATCAAAAGATTTAAACTTTATAATTGCGCCTTACATAAGGTTTAAAAACAAAAAGGGCGAACAAGCGACGATGTTTTTTAATGATCCATCAGGAAATGCTATCGAGTTTAAAAGCTTTAAGAATCATTCACAAGTATTTGAAAAATAGTAATAATTATTTTAAATCCTTAAATTCTCCATTACTATTCATAATGCTCAACTCTCTATTCGATACTGAAAAATGACTTCCCAACAACTCAAGCTGCCCAGAATTTACAGCTTCTTCGACAAATTTATAAGTCATTAAATTTCTTAATGACTGCCTAACTCCCTCAAGCTCCATTTCTATTTGTAACTTTTCCTTGGGTATATCCATCTGAATTAACTTTTCACGGACTTCGTTAAAAACAGAAACCCACTTTCCTACATATCCAGAAGCGTTGTAGCCCATACCATCAAGACAACCCTTGATGCCTCCGCAAGCTTCATGCCCAATAACTATAATAACCTCTACCTTAAGGGCCATCACCGCATACTCGACAGCGGCCAAAGTACCATAAGAACTACCTAAACTATCAACACTTGGCACAATATTTGCTACGTTTTGGTGTTCAAATATATCACCTGGGTTAACATTAAAAATATCTGAAGGATTTACTCTACTATCAGAGCAGCAAATTACCATAATTTTAGGTTTTTGACCATTAATAATGAGATCTTGATATAGACCTCTTTGCAGTTTGGCCTTTCCTGATGAAAACTTTCTGTAACCTAAAAGTAATTTTTCTTTATATGTGTTCATATTAACGCGAAATCCTTATCACTTTACTGGGCAACAAAGCATAAATTGCGCCATCAGGACCCGGTGTCACATCTCGAACTCTGCCCAAATCTTTGAACAAGATCACCTCGGAAACATAACTTCCATTTTTTACCTTTATTATTCTAGCCGATTGATCAGCTAGAGCCCCCACTAGAAGATGGTCATTCCACTCGGAAAACATTTCACCTCTGTATACTTCCAAGGAGCTGACAGCTATTGAAGGGGTCCAATAGCTTTTTGGCTGTTCCATATCTGGTAAATCAACAAATTCTGTTAGCACAGATCCGTCATAGTTAATTCCATAAGAAACTTTAGGCCATCCATAATTCAAACCAGGCTTAATAACATTTAACTCATCCCCCCCTTTCGGTCCGTGTTCAGTTTCCCAAATAATATTTGAAACTGGGTGCACCACAATACCCTGAGGGTTTCTATTACCATAAGTGTAAATTGACGGGTACATGCTACGACCATCATTAAAAGGATTGCTTTTGGGAACCGAGCCATCAGTTTTTAATCTGTGAATCTTTCCATTAGGCACATTCAGAGATTGAGACATATCCATTACGCCACGATCACCAATACCAAAATACAGATGGTCATTATTATCGAAAGATATTCTGGAGCCGAAATGAAACCCAGTATTCATATAATCTTCAGGCTTAGCTTGAAATAAAACCTCTTCGTTTTTCCAAACTACAATATCTGAACTGTAAGATAACTTTCCTCTAACGATTTTAGTCATTGTTTTTTCTGGAGTATTTTTATCTGCATCAGAAAAACTTAGATAAATCCAACCATTTTTACTATAATTTGGGTCTAATGCTACATCAAGCAACCCACCCTGCCCTTTATTCGCTACAGCTGGAGTTCCTATTACTTTCTTTTTTGATTCTGGTGTAACTAATAGTAAATTACCCTTTTTCTCTGTTATAAGCGCTACTCCTTCAGCAATAAAACTAACCCCCCAAGGTGCATCCAAATCAACAGCCCAGTCTTCAATTAAAAGCTGTTGCGCTACGATCGAAACTTCATTCACTGGAGAAGGTAATTCTTTTGCAGTAACACTTATTAACGTCAGCAAATAGATAAACAAAAGGAAGATATAATAATTTATCACTTTTATACTATTGAAAGTTTTCACTAATTAAACTCCTTTAAGCAAAAAAAATCTATCCAGCCGCCCTAGCGATACATGCAAAGTCCGCCATATCTAAACTGGCGCCCCCCACAAGTACACCATTAACATTTTCTACTTGTAAGATTTCAGCTGCATTTTTTATGTTAACAGACCCTCCATATAAGATTTTTATATCAAGTCCTATAATTTTTCTAATCTCATAATGCATATTTCTAATATCATCAATGGAGGCAGTTACACCTGTTCCAATTGCCCAAATTGGCTCATAGGCTATAATAAAATCTTTATTTAAAGTAGCAATTGATCTTTTAATTTGTTCTGAAACAAACTTATGAGCTTGACCAGATTTTCTAATTTCTAAATTCTCACCAACACAGACTATTGGAGTCAAATCCTCTTCAAAAACTTTAATTGCTTTAAGGGAGACGTCTTCATTGGTTTCCCCCATAGCCCTTCTTTCTGAATGACCTAAAATAACAAACTTGACGTCAAAATTTTTCAACATACCAGCACTTATTTCTCCAGTGTAAGCACCTTTATCAAGATAGTGGCAATTTTGAGAACCTAATTGGATATTAGCATCCCTACACAAATCCATCATTCCAGGAATTAATAATGAAGGAGGGCATAGAACAATATCAAGGTGATCGCGAGCATGTGATGGATAGATCTCATCAAATTTCATTGGCTTATTTGAGCACGCAGGCTCACCATTCATTTTCCAATTACCCACAATTAATTTTTTCATAATTAATCCTTCGTATTTTTTATAATAATGCCAACATAAAAACGATATAACAAGGTTAATCGCACTTGAATCAAGTCTTCCCCACAGGTAAGTAAATACTGAATTAGACAGGACCTAAACATGACGAAGACTATAGGCGAAAAAATTCGTAACTTTATGGTAGCAATTCTAGTTGGCTTACTAGTTGTGGCATTTGCAGTCTGGGGTGTAAATGACGTATTTACTGCCCGCGCTGGAGACTCAATTGTTACCATCGGAGATTCCGACATAACCTCTCAAGAATTTGCAGAAGCGTTCGAACGTCAATTGCAAACACAAAACAGAGACAATGGAACCTCAATTACGAATGCAGAGGCATTTGCAAGCGGCCTTCACAACCAAGTACTTCAAGAGTTAGTTACTAATGAAATTATCGAAATAGATGCAAACGACTTAGGAGTTGGGGTTAACAGGAGAACTGCAAGAAACGTAGTAAAAGAAATAGCTAACTTTCAAAATGACTTAACGGGTGAGTTTAGTGAAGAAAAAATGGAAAGCTTGCTGTCCCAAAATCGCATCACAAGAAATCAATTTGAAAAAGATATCTATAGCACGCTTCGTAGGCAGCAAACCATTCCAGCAATTATTGGTGGAATTTCCATTCCAGAAATATACTCAACCCAACTTTACAGGTATGTCACTGAACAACGAAAGATAAGTTTTATTAGTATTACACACGATGATATAATGGATCCAAAGTCGCCAACCGAGACTGAACTAAAAAGCTATATCGACGAATTTAGCTATGCTTACACAGCTCCCGAATACAGGAAAATAACATTACTACGTCTTGAACCCTTCGACATAACTCCAGATATGAAAGTTTCTGAGGATGAAATTTTAGCCGCGTTTCAATACAAAATAGACCTTGGCGAGTTAGGAGCACCAGAAAAAAGAACGGTTATTCAGATTACTGCCCTTGATGAAAACTCAGCAAAAAAAGCAGCTGATATGCTATCTTCAGGCCAAGATCCAAATTCTGTGGCCAGCACTCTCGGTTTGATACAGCCTGAAATCTACACAAATGTAGTTAAAGATGAAATATTAGATCCAATTACAGCCGAAGAATCATTCACGATGAAAGAAACAGAATCTAAATCAATACTTGGTAGTTTAGGAAATTGGTACGCTATTAGTGTCTCATCAATATCGCCAGCTGAGTCACCCAACTATGAGTTGCAAAAAGAAGCTCTTCGTCAAACACTTCTGACTGAAAAAGCACAAGAGGAAATATATGATATAACCGGTACAATAGAGGACTTAATGACAGATGGTTTAACCTTAGAGGAAATATCTGATGCTATTAACTGGCCTCTTTCATATTATGACTACATTGACAGATCAGGATCAGATCAAACCGGTATAAAAATGAATGGCTTTGAGGCAATACCTGGTATTGCTTCTGATGAAAGCATCCTAGAGGAAACTTTTATTGCCGACTTAGGCTTTGAAACTGATCTCTTTGAAACTCGGAATGGTGGATACGCAAGTGTTAGAGTTGATGAAATTATAGACAGTCAAAGAATGCCTTATGAAGAAGTAAAGTATTCAGCAACTCAAGCATGGAAACAGTCGCAAAAGAATAATCTTCTCAACTCACTGGCGACTAAAATTGTAAAAGACATCAATGAGGGTGCAACTTTGAAAGAAGCAGTATTAGATCTCAAAAATAAATCTATCACAGAACAAGTAATTGTCAGAGGACAACCACCACAAAATTTAGGCAATAACATTATTGCAGATATTTTTAATTCTAATATTGGGGCAATCGTTCAAGGCGAAGCTCCTAAAATTAATACTAGACAAATTGCTATTCTAGAGGAAGTACTATCAAGTGAAGAGTTTCCGACAGGTGAAATACTTAAAATAATTCAAGAGCGATCATCTCAAGAGATAAGTAATGACCTTCAGAACGCTTACCAGCAAGCTATTTTGAAGGATAAAACTTTGAGTGAATACCCAGAAAAAGTTAAAGTAGTTTTGGGTATTACAGAAGAGTAAAGATGACATATCAAATTACTCCAACTCCTGAAGATTTCAATCCTTCAAAACCTCAGCTAGTATATGCCAGAATTATAAATGACATAGACACCCCTGTATCAGCTTTCTTAAAAATCGCGGAAAATAAACCTTACGCTTTTCTATTTGAGTCAGTTCAAGGCGGAGAGATTAGAGGAAGATACTCTTTTTTAGGATTTTCGCCTGATATTATATGGAAATCTTATGGAGATATAAGTGAAATATCGAGAGATGGTGGCAAATTCGAACAATCGAAAAAAAAGCCTCTGGAATCCCTGAGGTCTTTACAGGAAGAAAGTTCCTTTGTTTTACCAAAAGGAATACCCCCCATGGCAGCTGGATTGTTTGGCTATCTGGGCTATGACCTAATACGCCAGGTAGAAAATTTACCTGCTAACTCAAAAGACCCTATCAATACACCAGATGCTATTATGGTAAGGCCGTCATTAGTCGCAATTTTTGACTCCATAGCACAAGAAATTATTATCGCCTCTCCTGTTTATGCCTCAGGAAGTTATGACAGTGCTGTTAACAAAATTCACGAGGTAGTAAGAGAACTAAACAAACCTATAAATAACAATATTAATCAAAATTCAGACATTCAAGGCATAATTCCAAAGATGGGTACATCCCTAAAACAATTCACCGATAGGGTTAATAAAGCAAAAAACTATATATTATCAGGTGACGTTTTTCAGGTTGTTATTGGTCAAAGGTTTTCTGCTCCGTTTAAACACAAAGATTTTTCTCTGTATCGGTCCCTAAGGAGACTAAATCCCTCACCATTTATGTACTTTTTAAATTTTGATGATCATAGTGTTGTTGGCTCCAGCCCGGAAATATTAGTTCGGCTTAGGAATAAAAAAATAACTATTAGACCTATAGCGGGAACTCGGCCTCGAGGTAAAACTGAAAGTGAGGACCTTCAAAATGAACAAGACCTACTTAACGATCCGAAAGAATGCTCTGAGCACCTTATGCTCTTAGATTTAGGTAGAAATGATGTTGGACGGGTAGCAAAGCCAGGCACTGTGGAAGTCACTGAAAAATTCATAGTAGAAAGATACAGTCACGTCATGCACATAGTGTCTAATGTTGAGGGAGAAATACTAGATGGCTGTGACGCAATTACTGCCTTATTTGCCGGTTTTCCTGCAGGAACGGTATCAGGAGCACCTAAAGTAAGGGCAATGGAAATAATAAATGAGTTAGAAGATGAAAAACGTGGTATTTACGCAGGTGCAATTGGATATATTGGATCAAATGGAGACATGGACACTGCAATTGCCTTAAGAACAGGAATTATTAAAGATAAGATACTACACGTAAGGGCAGGAGCTGGAATAGTCATAGACTCTAAACCAAAATTAGAATTTGAAGAAACTCTACATAAATCTGCAGCTTTGTTCAAAGCAGCAGAACAAAGTGTTAAATTTAATTAGGATTAAATGTGCTACTGGTTATAGATAATTACGATAGTTTTACGTATAATTTAGTTCATTATGCTCAAGAACTTGGTGCGCAAACAAAAGTAGTTCGCAATGATGAAATTAGTGTTTCTGATGCGATATCAATCGGAGCGTCTGGCATTCTACTTTCACCAGGGCCGTGTACACCAAATGAAGCAGGAATATGTCTTGATTTAATCACTCAAGCGCCCAAGGATTTACCGATACTTGGAATTTGCTTAGGTCACCAATCTATAGGACAAGCTTTAGGGGGCAAAGTTATTCAAGCAAAACAAATCATGCATGGCAAAACATCAACCATTCACCATGACAATTCTGGCTTATTTAAAGATATACACGGACCATTTAAAGCAACCAGATATCACAGTTTGTCTATAGATCGTGAAACACTTCCTGATTGCTTAGAAGTAAATGCTTGGGTTGATGATCAAGAAATTATGTCTATTAATCATAAAACCAGACCTATATATGGCCTCCAATTTCACCCTGAGTCTATAGCATCAGAAAATGGCCATGAGTTAATCAATCAATTTTTAAAAATTTCCGGTATACGTTGACTAATTTTGAACAAAATATGCGCTCTATTTTATTGGGTAAAAAAAGTGAAACAGAGATTGTTACTTTTTTGGAAGATATAAATCAGTCAGGTCTGACTGCTGAGCAAGTCAAAATAGGTGTTGATATAATGAGAGAAAACATGGCTGGTATCAAAATACCAGATGCCATGGATATCGTAGGAACTGGAGGTACAGGTCTTAAAACTTTATCAATTTCAACGGCTGTCGCTATAGTTTCAGCTAGTGCAGGTGCAAGAGTAGCAAAGCATGGAAACCGTGCGGCCAGCTCTTTAACTGGGACTGCCGATACGCTTTCTCATCTAGGAGTCAACTTAAACGTAAAACCTGAGAAAATAATTGAATGTGTTGAAAAGTGCGGTGTAGGCTTTCTTTTCGCACCAAACCATCATCCCGCAATGCGTTTTGTTGCGTCCGCACGCAAAGTAATAGGGAAAAGGACCATATTTAATTTATTAGGACCAATGAGCAATCCTGCAAGAACAAAAAAAATGCTAGTCGGCGTATGCGACGATGATTGGAGGAGGTTAATGTCTGAAGCATTTAACAGACTGAATGCTCAGCATGTTTGGGTAGTTCACGGCCAAGATGGTTTAGATGAGATTACTACGACAGGACTCACTAATGTTTCTGAAGTAAAGGACGGGGAAATACGTAGCTTTACTTTAGACCCAAGAGAATTCGATATAAAAATCGTAGATTTAGATAAATTGAAAGGTGGAAATCCTGATAAAAATGCAGCCTCATTGATGAATTTACTTGATGGCATTAAAGGTCCATACAGAGACATAGTTCGTTTAAATGCTGGAGTAAGTCTTATGATATCAGGTATATCTAACAATATAGAAACTGGAATTAAGGTTGCTACTGATTGTATTGATAGTGGAGCAGCAAAAGATACACTTCAAAAACTGGTAACAATCAGTAATGAGTAACACATTGATGGACGCACCGGATGTACTAAAAAAAATCGCAGCATATAAAAAAAATGAAGTTCTATTATTGAAATCCACTACTACAATTGATTTGTTGAGAGATTCAGCAAAAAATATTTCTGCTCCAAAGGGTTTTTTAAGAGCCATAAAAAAAAGTAAGCACCGAGCTGTGATAGCAGAAATTAAAAAAGCTAGCCCTTCAAAAGGGGTTATTTGCAATAACTTTAATCCAATAAAAATAGCTAAGGAATTTGAAAGTGCTGGCGCAACTTGCATGTCAGTATTGACTGACAGACCCGGTTTCCAAGGTTCAAATGAAATTTTCAAACAAGTAAGAGAAAACACTAAACTCCCACTTCTTAGAAAAGACTTTATGATCGATCCAATTCAAATAACTGAAAGTCGAGTAATGGGGGCAGATTGCATACTAATAATTATGGCCATGGTTAATGATTTAACAGCCAAACTTCTATTAAATGAGAGTAAAGAAATGGGAATGGATGCTCTTGTTGAGACACATAATGATAGCGAACTTGAGCGAGCAATTAAATTGGGCGCAGATTTAATAGGGATAAATAATCGAGATTTACGTACCTTTCAAACTTCGTTGGCTACGTTTGGAAAATTATCTAGTAAAGCCCCAAAAGGCACGACACTAATTGCTGAAAGCGGCATAAATACCAGATCTGATATTAAAAAATTAGAAAAACAAGGAGCCCATGGCTACCTTATTGGAGAGAGCCTAATGAGAGAAAATAATATAAGTATAACACTGAATAACTTTGTAAAATGAAGGGTGCAATAAATTCAGGCTATCATACCAAGCATATAGCTTGGATTGAGTTTTCCAATCCAAAAAAAAGAAATGCTCTCTCATTAAGGATGTGGAAAAATTTACCTCAAGTTATTCAAAAATTAAAAAATGATAAAAATCTAAGGGTTCTCATCGTAAGGGGTGAAGGAGATTCATTTAGCGCAGGTGGAGATATTTCTGAGTTTAAAGCTGTCTTCGCCACCCCTAATTCATCGTATGATTTTAGTAAATCTATTAATAAAGCATTTAATGCTCTGGTGCACTTTCCTAGACCCACAATAGCTATGATTAAAGGGGGAGCTGTAGGCGGTGGTTGTGGTTTAGCTCTTGCTTGTGATATACGCATAGCATCAGAAAATGCTTATCTAGCTGTTACGCCTGCTAAATTAGGCATCATATATCCATTTTCAGAAATAAAAAGACTGGTTGCGACCGTTGGAATTTCTAAGGCTAAAGACATGCTTTTTTCAGCACGAATTATTAAAGCAGATGAAGCTGAAAAGCTTAGCATGTTAGATCATATATTCCCAACCAAAGAACTAGAGATGAAAACTTTAGAGTATGCTACCTTACTGGCAAATAATTCGCCAAATTCACTCATGATAATAAAGGAAATTATAAGCGAAATAGAAAACGGAAAAATAAAAGCAAGTCCCACAATAGATGAAAAAATAAATAGTGCGTTCGATAGTAAGGATTTTCGAAAAGGATATGAAGCTTTTTTAAAAAAACGAAAACCAGTATTTTAAAGGCCATTACAAAATAAAGTAGAAAGCTTGACTTTATTAAGAACATCTGTAGAACAAACTTAAATGTTGCTATTTTGTTCGAGGTCACAAATGCTTACAAAAAAACAAAAGACACTACTTCTTCTTATTGATAAAAAAATAAAAGAAACTGGTATAACTCCCTCCTATGATGAAATGAAAGACAGTTTAGGGCTAGCCTCTAAGTCAGGAATACACAGATTAATCACTGCACTAGAAGATAGAGGTTTTATTCGTCGCCTACCCAATAAAGCAAGAGCAATAGAAGTTTTAAAAAGTATTCCTCTTTATTCCGAAGATGATCATATTCTGCAGCCAGCTAACGATGAGCACGAAATACCTTTTGTAGGAAAAATAGCTGCTGGTAACCCAATAGCTGCCATAGAAGACAGCTACAGCAAGGTCTCTGTTCCTTCAACTATGGTAGGAGCAAATCATTTTGCTCTTGAAGTTGAAGGAGACTCAATGATTGAAGCAGGAATTCTAGATGGAGATATTGTTGTCATAAAGAAATCATCTACAGCCCGCAATAATCAGATAGTCGTTGCGTTAGTAGATCAAGAAGAAGCTACTTTAAAACGAATTTATGCTTCCGGAAATACAGTTGAATTAATACCCGAAAATAAGAATTACACGACTAAGGTTTTTGGTCCAGACAGAGTTAATGTGCAGGGTATTTTGGTTGGTTTAGTACGTAAATATAATTAAATCATTTAAATTAAATAATAAACTTCAAAGCCAGTTTATTTCCAGAATGCCAATTCAACGTAATAATCCATTAAAATAAGAATTTATTTCTGTTAATTAGCTTTCTCATATGAGATACGCTTACCTTCAAACAACAAAAAATATTTATTAATGTCAGTAAAAAAAATTATAACTCGCTTTGCTCCCTCTCCTACTGGTTTTCTTCATATTGGTGGCGCCAGGACAGCTCTCTTCAATTATTATTTCGCCAAAAGTCTTAACGGGGAATTTCATCTCCGTATTGAGGATACAGACAAGATAAGATCTACTAAAGAAGCAACAAATGCAATCATTGAGGGTTTAAATTGGCTAGAAATCAAACATGATGGGGAAATAGTTTTTCAATCTGCTAATGAAGAACACCATATTAAAGCCGCTCACAAACTTTTAGAAACTCAATTTGCATATAAATGCTACGCATCTACTGAGGAATTGGAGACGCTTCGTACAGAAGCCTTAAAAACAGGGAAATCATTTAGAAGCCCGTACAGAAACAAAAAGTCAGAGCAAAATAAGCCTTATACTATTCGTTTTCGTGTACCCGATGGAAACACTCAAATAAAAGACTTAGTTCAAGGCAGTATAAATTGGGATAATACAAATTTTGATGATTTTGTTCTTCTGCGCGCAGATGGAACGCCAACTTACATGCTTGCAGTCGTAGTTGATGATCATAACATGAATATTACTCATGTAGTAAGAGGTGATGATCACTTAATTAATGCTGGCCGGCAAGCAATGGTTTATCAAGCTCTAGGTTGGACGATTCCAACATGGGCGCACTTATCCCTAATACATGGTCCAGATGGGAAGAAACTATCGAAACGTCATGGTGCACTAAGCGTTCAAGAATATAGAGATATGGGGTATTTACCAAGTGGTTTAAAAAACTATCTCTTAAAATTGGGCTGGGCACATGGTAATGACGAACTCTTCTTTGACGAACAAAGCATTACAAAGGTTTTCTCAACGAAAGGAGTCAACTCTGCACCTGCTCGATTGGACTTTGATAAAATGGATTACATCAATGGACAGCATATAATGAGAGAAAATGATGAAACCCTATTAACTTTACTCACCACAATAATAAAAAGTAAAAATGAATACAAATTAAATGATACCTTAAAGAAAAGACTACTAGATGCTATGCCCTCGTTAAAATCTCGTTCAAAAAACTTAATTGACCTTGCCGATCAAGCTGAATATTTGCTTTTATCACGGCCTTTGCATTTTACTGAAAAAAATAAAAAATCTTTTCATAAAAATGGTGCTTTAGAACACCTATCGGCTTTGACTTTCAAACTTAAATGCTTAGAAGAGCCAGAATGGAACAACGATAATATTCAACAGGTAATTGAAAGTTACTTAGAGGTTAAAAATATTGGTTTCGGTAGATTAGGTCAGCCAGTTAGAATGGCGCTTACTGGAGGCAGGCCCTCACCTGACTTATCACTTGTATTATACTACCTTGGTAAAAATGAAACATTACTAAGACTTCAGAATATTACCGATGAATATAAAGACTTAATTGAGGAATAAATGGATAATAAAATAAAAAATACAGGCACCGCAACAATATCTATTGATAATAAAACATTCGAATTGCCCGTGATGCGAGGTTCATTAGGCGCACCAGGAATTGATGTGCGCGCCCTCCATAAATACACAGGTCATTTTACCTTCGACCCTGGGTTCACATCCACATGCTCAACTGAGTCTCAAATAACCTTCATAGATGGTCAAAAAGGAAAACTATTACATCGAGGCTACCCCATAGAGCAACTTGCTGAAAATTCGACTTTTTTAGAAGTAGCATATCTAATGATAAACGGAGAACTTCCAAATATTAATCAAAATGAAAAATTTACCCGTACAATCACCGAACACACAATGCTCCATGACCAAGTAGAACAATTTTTTCATGGTTTTAGGCGTGATAGCCACCCCATGGCAATGATGTGTGGAACAGTTGGGGCTTTATCAGGTTTTTATCATGACGAAGCTCATACAACTGTGGATGAAGCTAGGGACATTGCTATGCATCGTTTAATAGCAAAAATGCCAACAATAGCAGCACGCTGCTACAAATACTCCATTGGTCAACCTCATGTTTATCCAAATAATGAGTTGTCATATGCTGAAAATTTTTTACATATGTGCTTTTCAGTACCAGCTGAAAAATATAAAATAAGTAAGACCATATCTAATGCTATGGATAAAATATTTATATTACATGCTGATCATGAACAAAACGCTTCCACGTCAACAGTAAGGCTTGCTGGGTCATCAGGAGCCAACCCCTATGCATGTATTGCTGCAGGAATTGCTTGCCTTTGGGGACCTAGTCACGGAGGCGCTAACGAAGCTTGTTTAAATATGTTAAGAGAAATAGGTACGGTTGATAGAATCCCAGAATACATAGCAAAAGCAAAAGATAAACAGGACCCATTTAGGCTTATGGGTTTCGGCCATAGAGTTTATAAGAATTTTGACCCTAGGTCTCGAGTATTGCAAAAGGTCGCTCATGATGTGCTGGAAGAACTTGATTTAGATAACCCTATCCTAGCTGTTGCTAAAGAGTTGGAAAAAATCGCCTTAGAGGACGAATACTTTGTAGCAAAAAAATTATATCCAAATGTAGATTTTTATTCTGGAATAGTTCTATCTGCACTAGGTTTTCCTACATCAATGTTCACCGTATTATTTGCATTAGCTCGTACAGTAGGTTGGATATCACAATGGAATGAAATGCTAGAAGATCCGAGTCAAAGAATTGGGCGACCTAGACAATTATATTCTGGGGCAGCGGAAAGAAATTACATCCCAATCAGCAATAGATAAACTAATTATCAATAAAATCTAAGATTTTTTCTGCTGCTAAATTATTTCCTAATTTTCCTTTAGGTCTCATTTTTGCAATTTGATGATATATCTTCTTACTTAACTTTTCGCGTAGTCCATCATTTTGAATGTATAGATTAAGAGCTTTACTTAAAGTATTAGAGTTAACGTCTTTCTGTAAAAACTCAGGCATTAATTCCTCCCCAGCTGAAATATTTACTAACGATATATATTTGGGTTTATATAAAATCTTCGCTATAATAAAAGTAATAGGATTTAATTTGTAGGCAACTACAGTTGGAACACCAGCTAAAGCTAATTGAGTAGTAACTGTACCTGAACATGCAAGAGCGGCTGTACTAATATTAAATACGGATTCTTTAAATTTTTCATCAACGAAAGTTACACTATCTAATCTCTTATCGTTAAGTTTAGCGAGTTCAATATCCTTTATTACTGCTCCAGAAACAGGGCTAATAACTCGCAGGTTAGGCCAGATAGCTATTAATTTAAGAACTGTCTCAATAAAAGGCTCGATAAGATTATTAATTTCAGAGCTTCTACTGCCAAAGCAAATAGCGAGTACTTTGTCGGATGGGCTAATATCAAGATTTTTGTAAGCTATATCTTTTTTTTGAAAAATATTTTTTGTATCAAAAACTGGATTGCCAACATATGTTACACTTAATCCATTAGTTTCAAAATACTGTGACTCAAAATCATGAATTGATAAAAGGTGATCTGTATACCTTGATAAAACCTTGGATCTTTTCTTTCTCATAGCCCAAACTTGAGGGGCTATATATTTTACTATTTTACCTTTATAGCCAGATTTTTTAAGTTTTTTAGCAACCCTAATCATAAAGCCCCAACTATCAATTAAAACAACTACATCAGGGCTTGTTAATAAAATATCATTTACTGTATTTTTAATTGATAACATTATCTTGGGATAGGACTTTAGTGGTTCAACGAAACCAACAATTGCAAGGCCTGTAATATCAACTCTACTAATTACTCCTTCAGTTTCCATGAAGGGACCTCCAACTCCTAATAACTTTATAGCAGATGATTTTTTTTTAATATTTTTTATTAGACCCGCACCAACATGATCTGCAGAACTTTCAACAGCTACAATATAAACTGATTTTGTCATTTTTCTCTTGAATTAATGCCAACAACAAACAAGCCCAACTGGTCAGCTAATTTAATTACATTAGTTCGCTCTAAAATAAGAGTCTTACCGCTAATGCCCGCAACACCAGATAACCCAGCTTCAGATGCTCTTTTAATTGTTTCAGGCCCGATAGTAGGTAAGTCAATACGAGTATCTTGAGACGGCTTTACCACTTTTACTAATACACCCTTAGGGTTTTGTATGTCCCCCCTAATTTCCCTGGGTAGTTTAGACACGCGCTCTAACATTAGATCAGTTCCCTCTTGAGCTTCTAAAGCTAAAACAAGACCGTTGCACACTACGACAGATTGCCCAATGTCATAGCTACCAATAATCTGGGCAATTGATATGCCTTTATCTATATCGAGTTTATGCGCATCACTTATAGGCGTAGAATTCAAACTACCTTCAGGTAAAAGTAAATCTTTGCACAGTACTTGAGGTGAGACTATTCCAAACCCCTCTTTTTCAAATAAGTTCATAATATAACGCATCAGTGAGTCGTCACCCCTTTTCGATGCATTAATTAAACCTTTTAAGTGCATGATTCCTTTGAGGTCAGGTTTAAAACTGCTAAAGTCAGGCCGTTTTATTACACCAGCAAAACATACATCGGTTACATTATTATTTTTTAAGATTTTTAGGATTTTTCCGAATTCCGAAGCATGATAAAATTGAGCCTCTGGATATTCAGACTTATTAGCAAAATTCTTTATACCTATTACAGATAATTCGCAGCCGCTTTCTTTTGCCGCGGTAATAATATGTTTGGGTAATTTACCCGCACCAGCTATTAGACCTATATTCAAGATTGTTTCCAAGACGCTGGCATGCATATACGTCTATTTTTTTGACTATTTATAAAATTAACAATTTCCATAACATGTTTATTATTGGAATATGCGCTTTCTGCATCACTTATTCTCTCACTAAAAGTTCCCTCTTGTGCAAATAGCATTCGGTACGCCGACCTTAAATGACTTATAGTTTCTCTAGAATACCCTCTTCTTTTAAGCCCTATTATATTAAGACCTGATAGGTGTGCTTTATTTCCTATAACAGAGCCATATGGTATTACATCCTTAGTAACTGTTGCCATCCCCCCAACGAATGCATGGTTACCTATCCTAGTATGCTGATGAATTGCAGATAGCCCCCCTAATACTACGTGGTTCCCTATTTTTACATTCCCTCCAATCTGAGCACCATTTGATATAATGACATTATCACCCATTTGTCCCTCGTGTGCCAAATGGGTGCCAACCATAAAGTAACAGTCATTGCCTATACGAGTTACAGCTTCACCATAATCCACCCCAGGGTGAATATTCACATTTTCCCGAAAAACACAACGCTCACCAATTTCAATACTTACTGCACCACCTTTATGTTTTATGTCCTGCGGGGGATGCCCCATTGAAACAAAAGGGTATAATTTACAGTCTTTACCAATGCTTGTTGATCCTGATAAGTTCACCTGGGCAACTAATTCAACATTATTCCCCAGTTTCACATCAGGACCAACTATGCAAAAAGGACCAATAGAAACACCATCTGCTATAATCGCTTTTTTATCAACATATGATGAAGGATGCACATATGAACTCATTTGTTACTCATTTCAGCTGCAGAAAAAACTAAAGTAGAACATACTTTATTTTGCACTTTAGCAACCCCTTTAAATTTATAAAATGGAAGACGTATTTTTTCTATTTCTACATGTATAGTAATTTTTTCTCCTGGTAAAACTGAATGACGAAACTTAACCTTCTCGACTGATGAAAAGGCAATAAATTTTCCTTCTGTCAGACCACGTGTTAGTGAAACAAGCAGAGCTCCAGCTTGGGCCACGCTCTCAATTATTAACACACCTGGCATGACTGGCATATCTGGAAAATGACCTTTAAAGTAATTCGCTTTGGGGTCGACAAACGACTCTACAACTATTTGATTTTCTTCAAGTGATATAACATTATCAATAAATAGCATCGGATCTCTATGGGGAAGAAAACCCTTAATAAAGTCTCTGTTGAGAGGCAGTATATAATTATTACACTCCATGACTATTTTTTAAATTTTTTACCTAATTTACGCTTAGCACTAACAGCCCTCATATGATCTCTTATAGGCATAGCTGGCACTCCACTCCAAACTTCTTTTGCAGGTATATCATTCATAACCCCTGAACCCGCAGCAATGGATGCAAAGTCACCTATATTTATATGGTCAGATAAACCTACCTTACCTCCCATCCTTACACCTTTACCAATAGAACAACTTCCTGAAATTCCAGCTTGTGCAGCAATAACCGTACCAGCCCCAATAGTACAATTATGGCCGATTTGTACAAAGTTATCTAATTTAGTATTGTTATCTAATATTGTATCTCCAATAAAACCGCGGTCAATGCAGGTGTTAGATCCAATAAATACATCATTACCAATTATAACGCGGCCCACATGAGGAATATTTATGATACCAACTTCATCACTTGATATACCAAACCCCGAACCACCGATCACCGAAGATGCTTTAATATAACATCCAGTACCAACTACAGCACAATTAATAATAGTGTGTGAGCCAATAAATGTATTAGATTTTATATGAACGCCAGGTCCAATCACACAAAATGGAGATATTTCAACACCACTTTCAATAACTGCTCCATCATTAATTATAGCAGTTTCATGGATATTTGAGCTTTCTGATATGGAAGGTTTAGAAGCTAAATTTTTATTTTTTCTTAATTTAACAAGTTTATTAATGGAACGCGCAAAGTGTGCTTTAGGTGCTGATGATATTATAGGTATGATGTTCTGAGACTCTATTAATCCAGACAATTCGGGAGTTACAAAACAAGCTGAGGCTGATGCTAAAGGAACTAAACTTGAGTATTTCTTACTACAAAGAAAAGATATTTGCCCCTTGACACTTGAGTCTAATTCAGCCGCAGAGAATATTTTTTCATCACCACAATTATCATCCAAGAGAAAGGAATTAGTTCCTTCAAGAATACTTGATAGCTTTAATGGGCCCGAAGAAATATAAAAACGTTCATCA
>ERZ1047472.1592-NODE-1592-length-17431-cov-4.698837_pt1 | contig 17431 bp, 13 predicted proteins | sample MGYA00383095_ERZ1047472 | MGnify/ENA primary metagenome ERZ1047472 (study PRJEB29581, sample SAMEA5548365) | metagenome | biome: marine; feature: coastal; material: water | depth 1 m | study: Short-term variability in the microbial, nano- and picoplankton... | reverse complement strand
TCAGCGCGTTTACGCCAGAAGCGCAAAACGACGACGCAGCGAACTATGCAAAAAAACTGTCTAAAGAAGAAGCTCACATTAATTGGTACGTTCCAGCCGAACAGCTAGAACGCAATGTTCGCGCGTTTAATCCGTGGCCCATGGCATTTTTTACCGTTGAAGATGAACAAGGTAAACAACACAATGTCAAAGTCTGGACAGCGCATGTAGATACCACACTATCTAGCGCACATTCGCCTGGCACCATTATCAAAGCTGATAAAACAGGTCTATATATTGCGACTTCGCAAGGTGCCTTAGTCATCACCCAATGCCAAATTCCAGGTAAAAAAGCGCTTCCCATTAGCGACATTCTTAACGCTAGGGCAAGCTGGTTTACCGCTAATACTGTATTAACATCATCAAATGCTATCGCTGATGTTTCGTTATAATTCAACACACAAGGTCATCTCATGAGCTCCCCTTTAGGACAACAACTTCGCGCTGATGCCGCGTGGGTTTTATTTCAAATTTTAGAAAAAGGGGTGTCATCAAAACAAGCGCTTGCGCAACGCCTTGATCACTATCAAGGTCGTGACCGTGCATGGTTGCAAGAGATGGTCTTTGGCTGTTTACGCACCCTACCAACGTTGCAATTTTGGCTTAGAGGGTTATTAGATAAGCCATTAAAAGGCCGTAAAAAAATCCTCGAACATCTTATCTTAATTGGTCTATATCAAATCGCTTATTCTCGCGTATCAGAACATGCTGCGGTAAGTGAAACAGTTGGCGCAGCGGATTTACTCAAAGGTACAACATTAAAAGCATTAATTAATGCTATTTTGCGTACCTTTATCCGTGAAGACGTTGCTAACACAGCCCCAGAGAGTCTTGCAGCCCAAGCCGGTATGCCAAATTGGATCTTCAAAGCTATCAATAATCACTATGCTGAGCACGCACAACTCGTAATCGATGAATCAAATCAAAAAGCCCCTTTGTGGTTACGTGTAAACCCAGCCCATATCAGTCCTGAAGGCATGCAAACTCAGCTTGAAGCAATGGGCATAGACACTGAGCTAAAAAATACCCACCCTGATGCAGTGCAATGTTTGAAAAGTGGCGATGTCACCCAATTTCCGGGTTATGATAAAGGATGGTTTGCTGTCCAAGATGGTGCAGCACAATTAGCAGCACAGCTTTTAGATGTGCAACCTGGCCATCGCGTTCTTGATTGCTGTGCCGCTCCTGGTGGCAAAACAGCGCATATTTTGGCATCTCAGCCTGAGCTAGAAGAGTGTGTTGCCATTGATAATGATCCCTCTCGTCTCGTGCGTGTAGAAGAAAACTTAGAACGCTTAGGTCATGAAGCGACATTAATCTGTGCAGCAGCTGAAGATGTTGAGGGTTGGTATGGCGGTGAACCGTTTGACCGCATCTTACTCGACGCACCTTGTTCTGCTACGGGCGTTATCAGACGTCATCCAGATATTCGTTGGTTACGTCAAGCATCTGATATTGCACCATTAGTCGCTATCCAAGCAGAATTACTGATGCAAATGTGGCAAATCTTGCAACCAGGTGGTAAGTTACTTTATGCGACATGTTCAATTTTGCCTGAGGAAAATTCACAGCAAATACAAGCTTTTATTGCTCAACACCCAGAAGCGGTTGTATTACCAATACCAACTAACTTGAGTGAATTAACAACGGTTAATGACGAATTTGGTTTACAAGTATTACCTGGTGATGCTGATATGGATGGGTTTTACTATACCCTTTTACAAAAACCTGAATCACTATAAGAGACGCGTGACATGAAAATTATCATCTTAGGAGCGGGCCAAGTAGGCGGCACATTAGCCGAGAACCTCGTTGGCGAACGCAATGACATTACGGTTATTGACGCTGATGGTGATACGTTACGTAATCTTCAAGATCGCCTTGATATTCAAGTTGTCCAAGGTATAGGCTCACATCCAGAGGTGTTGCAAAAAGCAGGTGCAGAAGACGCCGATATGCTTATCGCAGTGACTAACTCTGATGAATCAAATATGATGGCCTGCCAAGTAGCCTACACTTTATATAAAACACCAACTAAAATTGCACGGATCCGCTCAGAACAATACATTCTCTATCAAGACAAATTATATGACCATCAAGATATTCCGGTTGATCATCTAATTGCTCCAGAACAACTCGTCACCAATTCAATCAAGCGCTTAATTGATTATCCTGGCGCTTTGCAAGTAGTGGAATTTGCCGATGGTAAAGCGTCATTAGTTGCCGTGAAAGCTTATTATGGCGGCTTATTAGTCGGTCATGCATTATCTGCTCTGAAACAACACATGCCAAACGTTGAAACACGTGTTGCAGCGATTTACCGACGTGGCCGCCCTATTCGACCACTGGGTACTACCGTCATTGAAGCCGATGATGAGGTATTCTTTATCGCCGCAACCAAACACATTCGCGCTGTAATGAGTGAATTACAAAAACTCGAATCAAGCTATAAACGTATTATGATTGCCGGTGGTGGACTCATCGGAGCCGGTCTTGCCAAACGCCTAGAGCATAAACATAATGTGAAGTTAATTGAATTTGATGCCGAGCGAGCCAAATACTTATCAGCAAGATTAGATAATACCATCGTATTTCAAGGAGATGCTTCTGATTCTGATCTGCTGACCGAAGAAAATGTAGAACAAGTAGATGCTTTTATTGCTGTCACCAATGACGATGAGGCGAATATCATGTCAGCGATGCTAGCTAAGCGTTTAGGCGCGCAAAAAGCCATGGTGCTGATCCAGCGTTCTGCTTATGTAGATTTAGTTCAAGGAGGTGAAATTGATATTGCATTTTCCCCTCAGCAAGCCACTATCTCAGCGCTCTTAACTCATGTGCGCCGTGGTGATATCGTCAATGTATATTCATTAAGACGTGGGGCGGCTGAAGCTATCGAGGCAATAGCTCATGGCGATAAAAACACCTCAAAAGTGGTTGGGAGAATGATCAAAGATATTAAACTACCTCCAGGTACAACCATTGGCGCAGTCGTGCGTCAAGAGCAAGTTATCATTGCCCACTCCGATACCATGATTGAAGCTGACGATCATGTCATCTTATTTTTGGTGGATAAAAAGTACATATCAGAGGTGGAAAAATTATTCCAACCTAGCGCATTTTTCTTTGGTTGATTAAAAATATAAAAACTAGATGAACTATTAACGCGAAAAAGTTAAGCCTTTGGTTACCAGCAAAACCCAATGACTGATATTTAACTGCGCCAGAACGTTGGCGAAAACAACACTAATAGAGAAAAAACTTCTAAGCGACCAAAGAGCATCGCAAGCACTAATATCCACTTTCCACCATCAGAAACTGACGCATATGTACCTGATACTTCGCCCAAACCAGGGCCTAAATTATTTAAGGTTGCCGCAGTTGCTGTAAATGCTGTGATATCGTCCATCCCAGTTCCGAGTAACGCCAGCATGATAATCACAAAGACAATTGCATATGCTGCAAAAAAACCCCAAACAGCTTCTACAACACGATCAGGCATCGCTCTTTCACCTAATTTTACCGAGTAAACCGCCTTAGGGTGGATCAGACGATTAATCTCACGCTTGCCTTGTAAAAATAATAAAAATATACGAATCACTTTTAAGCCCCCCCCCGTCGAGCCAGCACACCCTCCTATAAAACTCGCAAATATGAGTAATATTGGTAAAAACACCGGCCAAGCGGCAAAGTCGGTCGTTGCAAAGCCAGCCGTGGTACTGATTGAGACTGCTTGGAACATCGCCTGATCAAAAGCAATTTCAGCGTTATCGTAATATTCAAAATTAACTAATACTAAAAAGCACACCACTATAAGTACAAATTGAATAAAGAAGAATGCTTTAAATTCAGGGTCGCGCCAGTATCCTTTTAGATTTCGACCTGAAGCTGCAGCAAAATGTAATGCAAAATTAAGCGCTGCAATCCACAAAAACGCAACACAAATAAAATTAATCAAGGGCGAATCAAAATAACCTAGACTGGCATCATGTGTCGAGAACCCTCCAATTGCAATGGTAGAAAAGGAATGACAAATAGCATCAAAGAGACTCATTCCACCAGCCCAATATGCTGTAGCACAAGCAATCGTTAACCCTAAATATATAAACCATAACTGTTTAGCTGTTTCTGCAATTCGCGGGGTCATCTTAGAGTCTTTTACAGGACCTGGAGTCTCTGCTCGATACAACTGCATTCCCCCCACACCTAATAAAGGTAATATAGCGACAGCAAGTACTATTATCCCCATCCCCCCAAGCCATTGCAGCTGTTGTCGGTAAAACTGCATAGATTGTGGTAAAAACTCAATTCCTTCGATAACAGTTGCCCCGGTAGTCGTGAGACCGGAGAAAGATTCAAAAAATGCGTCCGTTACAGACATCTGCGGTTGTTCTAGAAATATAAATGGAATAGCACCAAAGCTGGCAAGTACTAACCAAAACAATGCCACAATTAAAAAACCTTCTTTGGCACGTAAATCTCGTTTGTAATTGCGATTAGGGTACCAAAACGCTAACCCAGTGATAACACAGGTCAAAAATGCAAGAAGAAAAGGCAGGCCGCTACCATCTTGATAGATAATGGATACAAGTGCAGGCATAATCATCGTCACACTAAAGAGTGCAACGAGTAATCCAAGTATACGAATGATGGCTTGATACTGCATATTTTGATGATAATAGTTTTTTTTTCATTATGTGCTTGTTCATTCAAAATCTAAAGTGAAAAATAAATTTTTTTAATAAAAATAAGCACATCCTGTGGATTACGATAAAAAAGCCATGTAAGGGCTTTCTTTTTTATTTTACTATGGTAGATTAATTGTAAATAAGCGATAGGACATCGCATGTAGTTTATTTAAGTCAAGATTGACTTATATCGAAGAATATAACACTTCGTACCTACTAGTTATTTTTCAACGGACTGATTTCCTCACTCTTTTCAAATTCAGGCTAGCTTAGTTTCTTTTTGGTGCCTGTTATTCAGACTTAATCACAAAGTTATCCACAGGTAGAATGATTATTTTTATCTCTCTATAGCCAATGTTTATAAGCTATGGCATCCTTATCTTGTATTCATTAAAAAAAGAAATCCACATGTCTCAAAACTCTGAAGCTCCGTTTGTATTAGTTGATGGTTCCTCATACTTATTTCGCGCATTTCACGGGATGCCGCCAATGTCGAATTCTCAAGGACAAGCTACTCACGCAATTTACGGTGTGATCAATATGCTAAAAAGTTTACTCAAGACGTATGAGCCTACTCACATTGCTGTGGTCTTTGATGCCAAAGGCAAAACCTTTAGAGATGACATTTATCCGGAATATAAAGCAAATCGTCCTCCGATGCCGGATGAGCTGCGCTCACAAATAGCACCTTTACACACCATTATAAAAGCAATGGGCTTACCATTGATTGTCGAGCCAAATGTCGAAGCAGATGATGTCATCGGCACACTGACAAAACGCGCAACAGCTTTAGGTATGAAGTCCTTAGTCAGTACCGGCGATAAAGATATGGCGCAGTTAGTTGATGACCATGTCACATTAATTAATACCATGAACAACACACTCATGGATGTCCCTGGTGTAGTAGAAAAATTTGGTATTGGGCCAGAACTGATTATTGACTTCTTAGCGCTCAAAGGTGATAAGGTCGATAATATCCCAGGAGTACCTGGTGTTGGAGATAAATCTGCACTTGGTCTATTGCAAGGGATTGGGGGGATCAATGATATCTATAATAACCTTGATAAGATCGCTACATTAGACTTTCGAGGGGCCAAAACGATGGCCAAAAAGATGCAAGAGCATGAACAAAGTGCTCGCTTGTCATATGAACTTGCAACCATCGCCATCGACTTACCACTAGATTATTCGCCTGACCAACTCAGCATTAAAGATGCCGATAACAATGCATTAGCTGAATTATTTCAAACCTATGAGTTTAAACGTTGGTTTACTGAGGTCACTGGAGATACTTTTGCCAAAGCACCTCATAACAAAAGTAATAACAATGACTCTCCCGTCAGTGAAAGCACACCTGCTAACGCCGTCACGTCAAATACGCCTAAGATTGATCACACCAAGTACGATGTTGTGCTGACAGAAGCGGCATTAGCTCAGTGGATTGAGAAATGCGCTTCAGCCCCTTTATTTGGTCTACAAACATTTACCTCAAGTGCGCATTATATGGAAGCTCAGATAGTGGGTATCTCTTTATGTGTGGCTGCTGGGGATGCGTGTTATATCCCATTACTTCATGATTATCCTGACGCACCGGAGCAACTAAATAGTCAATGGGCACTTGAACAACTAACGCCCCTACTCAAAAATTCAAAGAATCAAAAGGTTGGACATAACCTTAAATTTGATAAAAATGTGCTAGCCAATCATGGCATCACATTAAACGGAGTTGCCTATGACACAATGCTCGAATCCTATGTTTTAAACAGCGTGGGGACTAAGCATCATATCGAAGCGTTATCACTTCATTATTTAGGTCATAGTCCAATTACACTGGAAAGTATTGCAGGTAAAGGGGCAAAACAGCTGACCTTTAATCAGATCGGTTTAGCCGAAGCGGCTCCGTTTGCTGCCGAAAATGCCGATATCATCTTGCGTTTACATCAATTACTTTGGCCACAACTAGTCAACGCTCCAGAACTCGCCAATGTCGTAAGCGAATTAGAAGTGCCACTGAGTCAAGTGCTCTCTCGCATGGAGCAAACTGGCGTTTTAATTGATTCTCAAAAGTTAGCACAACAATCGCAATCGTTAGCTGAGCGCATATTACACTTGGAAGAGACCGTTCATGAGATGGCAGGTGAAGCGTTTAATCTAGGATCAACGAAGCAACTTCAACATATTTTATTTGAAAAGATGAACCTACCAGTCATCAAAAAAACACCCAAAGGCGCACCTTCAACCGGTGAGGAAGTATTACAAGAACTGGCTTTAAATTATCCATTACCTAAAGCTATTATGGAGTATCGCGGTTTAACAAAACTAAAAAACACCTACACCGATAAACTGCCTAAATTGATCGACCATCGAACTGGTCGAGTGCATACCTCCTACCAACAAGCAATTGCTGCGACAGGACGCTTATCTTCGACCGATCCAAACCTACAAAATATTCCCATTCGTACCGAAGAAGGTCGCAAAGTACGAGAGGCTTTTATTGCTCGCCCTGGTTATAAAATTGTTGCCGCTGATTATTCACAAATTGAATTGCGTATAATGGCCCATTTATCTAGCGACTCAGGTTTATTACATGCTTTTGCTAACGGTTTGGATGTACATAAAGCCACCGCCTCAGAAGTCTTTGGAGTCGCACTTGAGCATGTGACCAGCGAGCAACGTCGCTCATCTAAAGCGATTAACTTTGGTTTAATTTATGGTATGTCTGCGTTTGGCTTAGCCAAACAATTAAATATTCCTAGAGGTGATGCCCAGCACTACATGGATACTTATTTTGAACGCTATCCTGGCGTCCTCCAATACATGCAAGACACACGTGAAGAAGCAAAAGCACAAGGCTACGTAAAAACAGTCTTTGGTCGCCGTTTATATTTACCTGAAATCACATCAAGTAACGGCGCGCGACGAGCAGGAGCTGAACGTGCCGCGATTAATGCTCCTATGCAAGGCACTGCAGCAGATATTATTAAATTATCGATGCTCGCCGTAGATAATTGGATTCAAACTCAAGATCAAAGCGATATTTGTATGATAATGCAAGTGCATGATGAACTCATTTTTGAAATAAAAGAACAAAAAGTCGATGCTTATTCAACCAAAATTATTGAACTCATGGAAAATGCAGTGTCACTAGCTGTACCATTAACAGTAGAATTTGATGTGGGTGAAAATTGGGAGCAAGCTCATTAATAGAGCGCTTAAAGCATTAAGATTGTAAAAAATAATAGACACTTTTTGAGTGCAGAACCATTATTTTTTTATGTAATAAAATTACAGTTTTGTTGCGTTAATTAATAAAACCCTTACAATTACATTTGTAGGGTACAGAGGTTTATATACAAACCTTTGTTTAGGCTCCAATACCTCTTGTATTGGAGCTTTTTTTATGGGCTTTCGAAAATAGTTTGAACTTATCTTATATTGCCTACTCTGAATAAGTGTTATATGTGTGTGTTTCCCTAAATAAAACTTTGCCCCAGCTAGTCTGGGGCTTTTTTTTAGATAGCACTTTGTCACTGATTACTTAGGAGTGGATAAATCGGCACTGACAGCCTCATCATCAATGACAGGTGTGTCAACTAACTGTAACCATTGATCCAGTTTCCGTTCTAACTCATTCACTCCAATACGCTTTAATGATGAAAAGGCATGCACGGTCACATCACCACAAAACGCTAACGCAGCTTCTCGTGCCATCAGTACTTGCGCTTTCCTTTTACCTGATTTTAATTTATCGGCTTTAGTTAAAAGAGCTAACACCGGAATATCAGCATTGACCGCCCATTGAATAAGATCCTGATCTAAATCTTTAAACGGATGTCGAATATCCATAAGGACAACCAAACCGGCAATGCATTCACGTTTTTGTAAATATTCACCTAAGGCTTTTTGCCATTTTAATTTCATCGCTAATGGGACTTTGGCAAATCCATACCCAGGCAAGTCGACTAGACGCCTATCATCATCTAACTCAAAGACATTAATAAGTTGCGTTCGGCCTGGCGTTTTACTGGTTCTCGCTAAGTTTTTTTGACGTGTTAATGTGTTTAACGCACTCGACTTGCCAGCATTAGATCGACCAGCAAACGCTACTTCGACGCCACTACTTTGGTCTAAATGCTGAATATCAGGTGCACTCGTTAGGAATTTTGCTTTAGTATAATAGGTCATTGAAGTGTATTTCTTATTTAGTATTCAAGGGTATGTTTCGATAAAGAACTGTATATTTTACGAAAATTTTTTTATTCATTTGCAGCGAACGGTTTTTAATCTGACTGTAAATGTGTAATATACGCATCATAGCACATTTGTGCATAAAGATTATTAACGTTTTTAAGAGTACCAGTATGAAAAATCTAAGTGTGTTGTTCTGTTTAGCATTGTCATTTAGCGGCCTAGCCATGGCTCAAGGCGACCCTGAAGCAGGTAAGGCTAAATCAATGACCTGTGCAGCATGTCACGGCGGTGATGGCAATAGCATGATCCCAATGAATCCTAATTTAGCAGGACAGCATGCCAAGTACTTAGCAAAACAACTTGCAGACTTTAAAACTGCAGCGTTAAGTGGTGGCAAAGATGGTCGTAACAATGCAGTAATGAATGGTATGGCAGTAGGTCTTTCTGACCAAGATATGCAAGATTTGGCAGCTTACTTTGCGAGTCAAGTTGCCAAAGAAGGCGAAACAGCTGAAGAGTTTATTGCACCAGGCGAAGCACTATATCGTGGTGGTGACGCCAGTCGTAAAATTACTGCTTGTATTGCTTGTCATGGTCCACGAGGTAATGGCATGGGTCAAGCCGGTTTCCCTGACATTTCTGGTCAACATATTGATTATACAATTAATCAACTGAAAATGTTTCGCTCAGGTGATCGTCATAATGATATGAATGGCATGATGCGAGATATCGCAGCAAAATTGACTGACGACGATATCACAATTTTAGCCAATTATTTATCTGGCCTTCACTAATATAAAGATAAAGTACTAAAATTTGTTGTTTTTTATGTAAATGAGTTGTAAATAAAATTATTTAGTGTATTCTTGCTCTCGATTAGTTAGACATATATTGTCAGCAAGTACCAAAACAATAAAATATCTCATTTAATAATAACAATAATAAAAGAGAGCCGCTGAATTGCATCCTGCTTAAGCCGCGTAAGACGGAAAAGTACTTTGGGAGAAGTGTAGTACAGCAACATTAAGGTGATAATTTCGATTATCACCTTTTTCTTTTTTAGGGCCTTTAAAACTTTCTTTAGTGTTTCCCCTTGCTCAGTTATATATAAATCATCATTATTCACATTTACTTCAATCAGTCATCTGAAATATCATAGCTCGAGAATGTAATGATTTTTTCTCAAGCTCGAGAAACTGTTGTATAATTCCACTTTAATTATTTGTTAAGCACAGAATCCTTATGCCACGCGTAAAAAAATCGAGAAAGACTGGAATGATTGGCATTCCAAAAAGTAATAATAGCTCAGATGGATATCGTAAAAAGAGCACTATTACGCAACCAACTAAAGTAAAAAAAACGAAAGGTAAGCCAGCTGGTTCTCGCCACTCGATCGCAACGTCAGACAAAGCAATCGTCTCAGGACAAAAGAAAGATCCGCGCGTTGGTAGCACCAAGAAAATAGAGCTATCTCCAAATAAACCAAAGGTAATTCAACCTAAAGTGAAGCGCTATGCAACACCTGCCAAAGAATTGGCTGCATTAGAGGCAGATGAACGGTTAGCGATGTTATTAGACAAATACGATAATGATGAGGCTTTGTCAAAAGATGATGTGCAGTATCTAGAGTCGAAGATGGCTCGCCATAAAATCCTATGTGATTTGCTTGGGATCACAGATGAAGACGATAATGATGCTAAAAATACGCCTGACTTACCGAGCGAAGATGATCCTCTAAAGACATTTGAATCTATTAATATTAACGATTTTAAGTAAGTAGCAATAGGGACAACAAGATGACTGCAGCATTATTAGTAGCATTGGGAATTATATTAATTGCTGGTTTAGCATTTTATGCCGGAAAACTTCTGTCTCAGCTAAATGCTCAAAAAGCGAAAGTCGCCTCTTTAAAAGCCCAACAAGATAAAGTAAGGGCTGAAAGAGTTAAGAACATAATGACCTCTGTTCATACCATTGCATTGGCTGTTGAACAACAACAATGTGATCTGTCTGAAGGCGTCATTCGCCTAACAAACTTACTCGATGCATTACCGCTTACACCGGCGCCTGACTTTGCGGAAATTTACCCCAGTATCTATGAATTACATAGTAAAATCAGCGCATTTGCTACTCATGAAGCTCGCAGTGAATTAACTAAAAAAGAACGTCGTGCTCAGGACAACGAACGTGAAGCGATAGAATCAACATATGAAAGTGCGATTATTAATGAAGTGGCAGCTTTACGTGCTTATCAGCCAACTATTTAGCCCTTTTTCCTAATCTTCTTACATATTTACACTACATTCGTTGTTCAAGTCACGTTATACTAGCAAGCTAATTATTTCCCCAAGTTCAACAAAGTATAAGAATATGTCAAATTACGATGTAAAAACGTTTCAAGGATTGATCCAGTCGCTCCAGGATTACTGGGCCAAACAAGGGTGTGTCATCATTCAACCACTCGATATGGAAGTTGGCGCAGGCACCTTTCACCCAATGACATTTTTGCGCTCTTTAGGTCCAGAGCCTATATCTAGTGCTTACGTTCAACCTTGCCGTCGTCCAACTGACGGTCGTTACGGGGATAATCCAAACCGTTTACAGCATTACTACCAATTCCAAGTCATGTTAAAGCCCTCCCCTAAAAACATCCAAGAATTGTATCTTGGCTCGTTGAAAGAACTAGGCTTTGATCCGCTCGTTCATGATATACGCTTTGTTGAAGATAACTGGGAATCACCTACCCTTGGCGCTTGGGGCCTCGGTTGGGAAGTCTGGTTAAACGGTATGGAAGTGACCCAGTTCACCTACTTCCAACAAGTAGGTGGTCTAGAGTGTAAACCAGTCACTGGTGAGATCACCTATGGCCTAGAACGTCTTGCAATGTACGTACAAGGTGTCGACAGTATTTATGACTTAGTATGGACGCACGGTCCAAATGGTCCTGTCACCTATGGTGATGTGTTCCATCAAAATGAAGTTGAACAAAGTGCATATAACTTTGAACACGCTGACGTCGATGCCCTATTTGCAGCATTTGATCAGTCAGAAAAAGACGCATTACATCTTATTGAACAGAATTTACCTTTACCTGCGTATGAGCAGGTAATGAAAGCATCACATTCTTTCAATTTATTAGATGCACGTCACGCTATCAGTGTAACTGAACGTCAACGTTATATCTTACGTGTTAGAACATTAGCAAAAGCAGTGGCTGAAAGTTACTTTGCTGCTCGTGAGGCACTCGGATTTCCAATGTGTGCTAAGGAGGCAAAATAATGGTCACTAATACCTTATTAATTGAATTAGGCACTGAAGAGTTACCACCAAAATCGTTAAAAACACTCGGTACTGCATTTGGGACTAATATTCAAAAAGAATTAGACGATTCCCAATTGGCTTACAGCGAAGTTAAATGGTTAGCAAGTCCACGTCGCTTAGCTGTATTAGTATCAGGTCTAGCTTATCAACAAGCTGATTCTGTCGTAGAAAAACGCGGACCGGCAGTATCTGCAGCCTTCGATGCTGAAGGTAATCCAACTAAAGCCGCTATGGGTTGGGCACGCGGTAATGGTATCGATGTCGCCGATGCAGAACGCTTAGTAACCGATAAAGGTGAATGGTTATTATATAAAGCACAGGTCACAGGACAAGCGCTTGATGAGTTAATCGAAGGTATAGTCTCTCGCAGTGTGACTAAGCTCCCCATCCCAAAAATGATGCGTTGGGGCAGTAGTGACACCCAGTTTATTCGTCCAGTGCATACTTTTACTGCCATGTATGGCGATAAAATTTTACCTGCTACTATTCTGGATATGCCATCCAATAATGTGATCCAAGGCCACCGTTTCCATGGCCCTGCAACATTTACTCTAGAACATGCCGATCAATACGTTGAAATGTGCCGCAAACATTTTGTGGTTGTTGATTATGCTGAGCGTGAAGCTCAAATTGCCGCTGGCCTGAATAAGCAAGCAGACACGTTAGGTCTTGTAGCCGACTATAATCAAGCCTTACTTGAAGAAATTGCATCACTTGTTGAATTTCCAGTTGTGTTACAAGCAAGTTTTGAAGAGCGCTTTTTAGCCGTACCCAAAGAAGCACTTATCTACACTATGAAAGATGATCAAAAATATGTGCCTCTTTTAGATGGTCAAGGGCAATTAAGTTCTACATTTTTGTTTGTCAGTAATATCCAATCATCAGCACCAAAACATGTCATAGAAGGTAATGAAAAAGTCATTCGTCCTCGTTTGGCAGATGCTGAGTTTTTCTTTAACACCGATAAAAAGCACTCTTTGGCTTCACGCCTTGAATCTTTACAAAGTATTTTGTTCCAAAAACAGCTAGGTACATTAGCTGAAAAGGCACGTCGGATAGAACACGTCGCAGCGCACATTGCTGTGGCTATTAATGCTAACGCTGAACATGCCGCACGAGCTGGCTTATTAGCTAAAACTGATTTGATGACCGAAATGGTAATGGAATTTCCTGATGTACAGGGTGTGATGGGTAAATACTACGCCTTGCATGATGGAGAGCACGAAAGTGTCGCTCAAGCCATCGCTGAGCAGTATATGCCGCGACAATCAGGTGATAACCTACCGTCAAGTAACGTGAGTGCAGCAGTAGCATTAGCCGATAAATTAGATACGCTTGCCGGTATCTTTGGTATAGGGATGTTGCCAAAAGGTGATAAGGATCCATTTGCTTTACGAAGAGCTTCTATCGGCGTGTTACGCATCATTTCTGAGCGCGGCTATGACCTAGATGTACGGGAATTATTAAGCGTTGCAGTGGCTGCCTATGGCGATAAACTGAGTAATGCTGATACTTTAGATAACGCGACTGATTTTGTCTTAGCCCGTTTCCGCGCCATGTATCAAGATAAAGGCATCGACACCGATGTCATTCAAGCAGTCAATGCACGCAATGTATCAAAGCCTACCGATTTTGCTGCACGTGTCCATGCTGTTGCCGCCTTTAAAGCATTACCTCAAGCCTCTGCGCTTGCAGCTGCGAATAAACGTGTAGCTAACATATTAGCTAAGAATAATGTAGCAGACGCAGTCGATGTGAATGAATCATTACTAAATGAAACCCAAGAACGTGATTTATTTGAACAAATTACACAACAACAAGCGACTGTTAATCATGCGTTAAATACGAATGATTACACCACGGTATTATCTTCTTTGGCAACGTTACAACCTGTAGTTGATGCGTTCTTTGATAACATCATGGTCATGAGTGATGATTCAGCATTACGTCAAAACCGTTTAGCTTTGTTATTACAATTACGTCAGTTATTTTTAACAACAGCAGATATATCTGTATTAACTAACTAATGTAGGAATACAATCGTATTATGCTGACGTCAAAATTGAAGATTATGTTTTTATCCACTGCTGTGTTTTTCAGTGGCTGTACTTCAACGGTGAATATTCGTGAATACCTTCCATTACCACAAGATAACCGGGAGTATTCCGAAATTTATTTACGTGGCGTATTTAATTGGTGGGAGGCAGAGCCTGATTACCAATTGATTGCCGATGATAACGGCGCCTATTTTGTTGATGTCAAATTGATTGCAGATGGGCAACCTTATGATTTTCGTTTTGCTGATGATGTTTATTCAAGTGAGGACAATTGCGGAGCAGCTGCGGTCACAGGTAAATCTGTGAATGTAGGTCAAAGTGTAGCACTACATTGTGACGCTAGCTCTGGTAATCTGAAATTTATGCCTTCAGAAACAGGGACTTACCGATTTTTAATCCAGCCTGGTATTGCACCGGATCTCATCATTAAAAAGTTATAGAAACAATACCTAATAGATTACTTAGTATATTCAAAACTAATAAGCTAATACAAAAAAACGCCTTTGCTAGTTACAGCAACAGGCGTTTTTTATTGGGCATCTACTTAGTTAGTAAATGCCATATAACATTAGTTCATCAATTAAACGTCAAGGTTCTCTACGTTTAAGGCATTCGCTTCAATGAAGTTACGACGAGGTTCAACTTGGTCACCCATTAATGTGGTAAATAGCTGGTCAGCGCCAATTGCATCTTCAATCTTCACTTGTAGCATACGACGACTGTTAGGATCCATGGTGGTTTCCCATAACTGATCAGGGTTCATCTCGCCTAAGCCTTTATAACGCTGAATGTATTGACCGCGTTTAGCTTCATGCATCAACCACTCAAGAGCTTCTTTAAATGACTCCACCGTTTGTCTACGCTCACCACGTTGAATGTACGCACCCTCACCCATCATATTATTAATAGCATGATTTAGCGCAGCGATTTTTTGATATTCAGTTGAAGCAACAAAATCACTATCAATGTGATAATCGTAATCAATACCGTGCATACGCATAGTAATATTAATGTAGTATCTATTTATCTCTTCATCTTTGATGACGTTTCCAAGATAGGTAGCGCCATCTGATTCATCAGACGTCATTTGTGCTACGAACTTATCAGTAAATTGAGTAAGTTTTGCTTCATCAGTAAAGTCTTCTACAGCTAATGTATCCGAGTAAACTAACTGATTTAAAATATCAATTGGCATGATACGGTGCAAACGCGCTATCATTTTATCGGCGGCTTGATATTGTAGGACTAAGTTCTCAAGTGCAACGCCAGTGATACCAGGAGCGCCTTCTTCAGTATATAGAGACGAGTTATCAACAGCAATTGAAGTTAAATATGCGTTTAAGGCATCATCATCTTTTAAATATTGTTCTTGTTTACCTTTCTTGATTTTGTATAGTGGTGGCTGTGCAATATACACATATCCACGCTCAATAATTTCCGGCATTTGACGGTAAAAGAAGGTCAATAATAATGTTCGGATATGAGAGCCATCCACGTCAGCATCTGTCATTATGATGATACTATGATAACGTAGCTTTTCTGGGTTATATTCATCGCGACCAATACCACAACCTAAGGCGGTGATCAGTGTCGCCACTTCTTGTGAAGATAACATTTTATCAAAACGAGCTTTTTCCACGTTAAGTATCTTACCCTTTAACGGAAGAATCGCTTGGTTTTTGCGATTACGCCCCTGCTTAGCTGAACCGCCAGCAGAGTCCCCTTCCACAATATATAATTCTGAGAATGCAGGATCTTTTTCTTGGCAATCAGCAAGTTTACCTGGAAGGCCTGCTAAATCTAATGCACCTTTTCGACGTGTCATCTCGCGCGCTTTACGCGCAGCTTCACGAGCACGGGCCGCATCTATAATTTTACCGACAATAACTTTTGCATCTGCAGGGTTCTCTAATAAGAACTCTGTTAATGATTCACCCATCGCAGATTCAACTGCTGATTTCACTTCAGAAGAAACGAGTTTGTCTTTTGTTTGAGATGAAAATTTAGGATCTGGTACTTTAACAGAAATAACTGCAGTTAGACCCTCTCTTGCATCATCACCACTTGCGTTGGTCGCATTTTTATTTTTCTTATTAAACCCTTCTTTTTCCATGAAGGTATTTAATGTACGAGTTAATGCTGAACGAAAACCAGCTAAGTGCGTTCCGCCGTCTCGCTGTGGAATATTATTTGTGAAACAGAATATATTTTCTTGGAACGAATCATTCCATTGCATGGATACTTCTACTGAAATTCCGTCTTCTCTTTCTACATTAAATTGAAATGGCTTTTGATGTACTGGTGTTTTATTTTGATTTAAGTATTCAACAAACGCTTGGATGCCGCCTTCATATTTAAAATGATCTCGTTTGCCATCACGTTCATCTTCTAAAATGATCGAAACACCAGAGTTTAAAAATGACAACTCACGTAAACGTTTAGCCAAAATATCATAATGAAATTCGATATTTGTAAACGTATCTTCACTTGGCCAGAAACGTATTTCCGTTCCGGTTGAACTAGTATCACCCACCACCGCTAACGGTGCACTCGGGACACCATGAATATATTCTTGCTCATGTACTTTACCTAATCGCTTAATACGAAGACGTAATTTATGAGACAACGCGTTCACTACCGAAACACCAACGCCATGAAGCCCGCCTGATACTTTATACGAGTTATCATCAAATTTACCACCAGCATGCAGAACTGTCATAATAACTTCAGCAGCAGAAACACCTTCCTCTGCATGAATTTCTGTTGGTATACCACGACCATCATCTGACACTGCTACAGAGCCATCAGTATGAATTTTAATTTTTATATCGGAACAATGTCCTGCCAACGCCTCATCAATGGAGTTATCGACCACTTCAAATACCATATGGTGCAAACCAGTTCCATCGTCGGTGTCACCTATATACATACCTGGACGTTTACGCACCGCATCAAGTCCTTTTAGGACTTTAATACTGGACGAGTCATAATTATTTTCTTCAGACATCTTCATTGCTCCTCGTTTACGTGGCCATGTTCCACGTGAAACATTTTCTTATCATTATATTCTTCAACAAACGAGAGTTGAGATTTCTCGATTGCTGTTACAAACAATTGCGTGTTTGTTGCTAAGAG
>ERZ1047472.1581-NODE-1581-length-17487-cov-5.741911_pt1 | contig 17487 bp, 10 predicted proteins | sample MGYA00383095_ERZ1047472 | MGnify/ENA primary metagenome ERZ1047472 (study PRJEB29581, sample SAMEA5548365) | metagenome | biome: marine; feature: coastal; material: water | depth 1 m | study: Short-term variability in the microbial, nano- and picoplankton... | reverse complement strand
TAGACTCCAGTCATGCCCGCCGCATTCGTGCACATCCCAGCCCAACATCTCGACGATATAGCCGACTGTGTTGTTATTACGCCCAACGAGCGACTTGCCAGGGAATTCAGCAACGCCTTCGATCTAGCAAAACTAGCCACCGGTGCAACCGTCTGGCCCAGCTTGCAATGTATGAGCCTGCGCCGTTTTTGGCGCCTTCAGTACTCTCGGTTCCAAAACGCTGACGCGAACCGGCACGAGCTGCTAACAGAACAAGAAATAAACCTCCGATTCCAGCAAAGTGCGCCCGAAGGCTACGCCCAGCAATGCCGCGCCGCTGCCGCCGCTTGGCAGCTTGTTCGGGGCTATGATATCGACTTGCACGGCCCTCAGATGAGAAGCGAACGGGCCCAGTATTTCTCTCAGTGGTACACCTCTGCCGTGCCCGAGGGCCCAGAACAAATCATTTGTGAGGCAGATCTGCCTCGAGTTCTTGGCTCCAGCGTTGAAGACTTAAACGAGATTCAAGCCCAACAGCTGCTTCTTATCGACTTTGAGCATCTAACGCCGGCAGAAGGCGCTTTTTTCCAGCAGCTGGGCCAAATCGCCCCGGCGTCCGTCAACATTCTCCAGAACGGAAGGTGGATCACTGGTTTTCAGCCAGACCTTGGGTTGGGAGCCTTCACGCAGGCTGATAACCGGGCCCTATCAACACCACCAGACCTGCCATTTGAATCCCCGCCTGCGGTGGACGTTGCCGGATATGACTCCTTGGGTGACGAGCTAATGGCTGCCGCTAGCTGGGTACGCGAAACTATTACCGCAGACCCCCACGCAACCATTGGGGTCGTCGTGCCTGATCTCAGCGCCAACTACGATCGCGTGCTGCGTCAGTTTGCCGCCACCCTGACACCCATGAGGGATAGTCGGCATCCGGCCTTCGACCTTTCCGGCGGAAAGAGCTTGGTGAGCCAGCCGGTGTGGCGCCATGCCAGAATTTACCTAGATTGGTTGCGTCAGCCAGCGGACCAAAGCACCTTGACACCCCTGTTGCATTCCCCATTTCTAACACTGCCTTGGTGCGATGAATTAAAAGACCAATGGCCTGGGTGGGCCAGACGCAAGCTCGATAGCACCGCCTTGCTGAAAGGCGAGAGCGAGAGTGGACTAAGAGAATTGGTCGCCAGGCTGCCCAACCGAGCGAGACTCGACGTGTGGGTGGACCAAATCCACGGCTTGTTGACCAGTGGTGGTTGGCCTCGAACTCAAGAGCTTGGCTCCATTCAATTTCAAGCCGCTACTCGAATCCAATCAATACTCGGCGAGCTAGCAACCGAACCAAGCACAACCCTGATTACCTTGGCCGATGCGCTGGAGTTGATCGATTGGGCCTTGGACCAAACCTTCGCGCCTGAGCGTCAGGCATCCAACGTACAAATCCTGGGCATGCTGGAAACCACCGGGCTGAGCTTTGACTATCTTTGGGTCTGCGGCATGAGTGCCGAACAGTTTCCGGGCAAAGCTACCGTATCGACGTTTATCCCCAGAAATGCGGCTGTGGCCCATGGCCTGCCCCGCAGCACACAAGGTCAGGAGCTGGCCTTCGCCCAGAGAACACTCAAATCTTGGGTCTCCCGAAGCGGCCAGCTGCGCATGAGTTTCACCCACACCCTAAACGGGGCAACAGTCCACCACACCCCGTTGGTGCAGGCCCGCCAAGCAGACCAAGGAGCACATCCTGAGTTGGCCTTGGCGATGGAGCTCAGACACCCCTTCATGCGGCCTCAAGGGATCAAGGCAATAAGTCAAGATGACGGGTACGGTACCGCCACCAGCCCCGGTCTCACGAGAGGCGGTACACATCGCCTAGAAACACAGGCCCAATGTGCCTTCAAGGCCTTTGCCATCTACCGTTTGGGCCTTGATCAACCCAATGAGCCGCGAGACTTTTTGAACGCCATGGAGCGCGGCAATGCCTTGCACTGGATTTTCGAACAACTTTATCGGCGCTTCCCGGATCCTGAACTGGCCCGCAAGCAACCGCCCGACGTTTTGCAAACCCTTTGCGGCCAGTCTTTACACCGCTATATCCACTTACCCGATACCTTTCTCGCGACGGAGCAAGAACGCCTCTACCAGCTAGCCACAGCATTTTTGTCCCTAGAGGCTGAGCGCCGCCCCTTTCAGGTGCTTCAAATCGAAGAACGCTATGTATTGGAACTGGGCAATCTTTCCTTTGCGCTGCGAATCGACAGGCTGGACAAAGTGGATGACACCATCGTGGTCATCGACTACAAAACTGGCAAGGTGAGCGTTGGCGGTGTTCAAGACACCCTGCTCGCCCCACAGCTGCCCTGCTACAGCATCATTCGGGAGGATGTCGCCGGGGTTTATTACGCTCAGCTGCGAGAAGACGACTGCAAAGTCATCGGCTTGGGCAAAGATGATGGACAACTTGTTGAAGGAAAAAACCGCAGCATCAAAACAACAGTGACGGATGTAGATTGGGAGCAACAACGCGCTCGATGGGCTGAGCAGCTGGAAACCTTGGCAAAGAGCATTGAAGCTGGCGATGCCGCGGTCAACCCGCAAACCAACGCCTGTCGCTACTGTCACCTCAAGTCATTGTGCCGGATAGACGAAAAGCGCCAAACGGCACCTGAGCTGGAGCAGGTGTGAGCAGTCTGCCCTCGGAATCAGTTCCACAAGACCAGCCTCAGCGTCAGCGCGCCCTGTCGGTGACGGAGTCCTTCATCGTCCAAGCGCCTGCCGGCTCGGGTAAAACGTCACTTCTTGTGGAACGTTACCTGCACCTGCTGGCGACAGTACGGCGGCCAGAAGAAATACTGGCCATCACGTTTACCCGAGCGGCTGCCATGGAAATGAAACAGCGTGTTCTGAGTGCGCTGAAAAAAGACACGCCATTGATACAAGCCATCCGGCGCCAGGACGCCAGCAACGGATGGATGCTTGCCCAAAACCCGAACCTGTTGAAGATCCAAACCATCGACAGCTTTGCCACCGAGTTGGCGACCCAGATTCCAGGCAATCAAAGCGCCGAGGGCATGGCGATTGAGGACAAACCGAACCCCCTCTATCTTCAGGCAGCGCGAAACGTGTTGAGCAAACTCTTTACTGCCGACCCCAGCAATTTCTACGTCGGACAGTTTTTACAGGCGTTAGACAACAATGCTGACTCCGCCGACAAACTGCTGACTGGCATGCTGGCTAAACGCGACCAGTGGCTGGATGTTTCTCGACGGATTACCGGCTTGGCGCTAAATAGCAGCGGCGAATTGGCAAACACCTTAAATGACGCTGTGAGCGAGCTACGGGAAACACTGCTGACGCCTCTTGATCACCGACTAAACAGCGACGACCGGCTGATGGTCACCCAAATAGCAAAGGCCACTGAAAGAACAGACCATATTACCGCCCTATTGCCCCTAATCCTTACCCAAAAGGGAACGGTCAGGAAAAGCATTGACCGGCGACAGGGCGAGGCCTTCACCGATAAAGCCTTTAAAAGCGATTTCCTCAACTGGCTTGAAACTCTACAGCAAAGAAATTTGGCCCCACTGCTTTCCGCCTGCGCCCAGTTGCCGGGGTTGCAGGAGGAACCAGAAGCCTTTGACACCCTCATCGCCACCGCCGTCACCCTAGCCATGGCCGCAGCGGAGCTGGAGTCCCTGCTTGGGCAACGACGTTGTTTAGATTTTACCGGCATGCTCATGCGAGCCAGCGCCGGACTGGAGGACGAGCATGGTCCCACAGATCTCGCTCTATACTGGGACTATCGTATTAGCCACTTGCTAGTGGACGAGTTCCAAGACACATCGCGCAGTCAGTTCGATTTTTTCAATCGGCTCACGGCAGGCTGGGCTAGGGACGACGCCAATACCTTCTTCGCCGTAGGCGACCCCATGCAGTCTGTTTACCGCTTTCGTGATGCTGATGTGTCGATATTTAGCCAATGCTGGCACCAGGGCCTGCCCAACGTCGGGTTAGAACCTCTGCAGCTCACCTCCAACTTTCGCTCCCGCCCAGAGCTAGTGGACTGGAACAATGAGCTTTTTTCGGCCTTATTTCCAGCCGATGCCCTACCCCATTTGGGCGCTATTCCATTTTCCCAAGCCATTGCCCAGCATCGAAACGATACCGAATCGTCTCAAGTACCTGCCCTTGTTCAACATGCCTTTGCTGACGAGGCCCAGGAAGCTGCGGCCATCGCCCACTATGTAGCGGAACTGCTGGCCCAATTTCCCGACGACGGCGAAGAAGCTATTGGCATTTTGTGTCGCGCACGATCCCACCTGCCCTTGTTGATGCAAGCCCTTAAACAAGCGGGTATTGCCTACACGAGCACCGACATTGATTCATTATCAGCCGAGCCCATCGTCACCGATTTGTTGAGCTTGCACCGCATGCTGCTAGAACCCAGCCATCGTTTATCTTGGTTTAGTATTCTGCGAAGTCCCATGGTGGGCCTCAGCCTTGCCCAACTGGAGCGCATCGCCGAAGCACCCGATCTACTCACCGCCTGCGAGCAAATGATGGGCGCAGAGCCAGCCCTTCAGCGCTTGATGCAGGCTTGGACATGGGCCCAGCAGCGATTATTTGAATTGCCGGTTTGCGAAATCGTTGAAGGCTGCTGGATGCGCCTAGGTGGCGTGGACGCCTACCCACAGCCTAACCTGGCCCACGCCCACGCGTGGTTCGACTTACTCGAAGCACAGCAAGATCGCGGCTGGCATCCAGAACTGGTGCAGGAAAAAACCGCCGATCTGTATGCCCAAGACCCCAGTCAAGCCAAAGTAAAAGTCATGACCATTCACAAATCCAAGGGTTTGGAATTCACTCACGTGATATTGCCGAACCTAGGGCGACGCGGTCGTGCCGACGACAAGGACCTGTTGCTGTGGCGGCCAACGGCAAATGGCTTACTTGTCGGCGTGCGGGACGATCCTGTCTATCAATGGTTGCGCTTTGAGGAACACAGCCGTAGTGAAAACGAGGTAAAGCGACTGTTGTATGTGGCATGCACCCGAGCCGAGCAGAGCTTGTGGCTGAGTACTGCCAGCTTGCGCAAGCGGCCCCAAGGTCTAGCCCAGTACTTACCAGCGCTGGCCGCGCTTGAGGACCAAAAACCTGGGGCAGACAATGCCTCAAGCGCCAACGATGAGGACCTTCAAGATGTCCCCCCGAATCGCCAAAGGCTAATCAAACGTCTACCCGCTGCTTACCGATGGCGAGCGCCGGCAAACCAACCGGAGCTGCCACAGGCAGAGGCTTCCAATGAGGCGTCAGAACCGCTGTCAGATCCCGAAGAAATCGAGGACGATCGTTCCAATCGTTTTAATTTGGCCCTTGGAAACCTTGTGCACCAAGCGTTGGCCGTGATTGGCGAACAAAACCAACAGTCTATGCCCATAGAGCAAGAACGTTTAGCGAGTCAGATGCGCAGCTGGTTAGCAAAATTGGATGCGGAACCCCACCAATGGACACAGGTCTTCGATACAGCAGTGGCCCACGTCGAACAAACTTTGGCGGATCCTACGGGACATTGGCTTTTACAGGCTCATCTTAACGGACATTTTGAATGGCCGATCACCGTGGCAACCCATACCGGGCCTCGAAAGCTCGTCTTTGACCGGGTTTTTAGAACCGACGATGCTTGGTGGGTCGTCGACTTTAAGACCAGCGTGCCTCAACCAGGAGCCGCGCTGACGGACTTTTTAGCTGAGGAAGCCATCCGTTACAGCTCCCAGCTTCAGCGCTATCGGCAAGCGTTATCGTCCCTGATTAGCCAGTGCCCAGAGATTTTTAACCCAGTACCAACTCAGGGACTACCCGTGAAAACCGCTTTATACTTCACGGGCATTTCCCATTTCGAGGAACTGCTGCCCTAGCAGAGCAAGGTCTATTTCACGACTCAATACCTCTCCCCACAGACCGCAAGATGATTGCTTTTCGTCCGTGGCCGTTTACCATGCGCCGCCAGCATTGAGGCGCTAAGCGGGCACCCGGCCCGGATCAAGGAGAAATGTGTGCAGCTCGAGAACTTGAACATTGAACAACAGGAAGTGTTGGTAACGCCGGAGCAGTTAAAGGCTCAACTTCCCGTCAGCGACGCCCTGCGCGATGCAATCAGTGATTATCGAGATACGGTTAAGAACATTGTCGCCCGCAAGGACCCCCGGATGCTTGTCGTGGTAGGTCCGTGCTCGATCCATGATGTGGACGCTGCCAAAGACTACGCGACGCGGCTAAAAACCCTTGCCGACGACATCAGCGATCAGGTTTTCGTGGTGATGCGAGCCTACTTCGAAAAGCCGCGCAGCACCGTGGGCTGGAAGGGCCTGATTAACGACCCTCATCTTGATGACAGCTTCAAAGTGGCTGAAGGACTGCACATAGGGCGTCAACTGCTGCTGGATTTATCGACCCTAGGACTACCTCTTGCGACGGAAGCCTTGGACCCTATCACCCCCCAATACCTTCAGGATCTGATTTCGTGGTCTGCCATCGGCGCGCGTACGACCGAGTCACAAACACATCGAGAAATGGCATCTGGTCTGAGCTGCCCTGTAGGCTTCAAAAATGGCACCGATGGCTCCTTGGGCGTCGCCATTAACGCGCTGGAGTCTGTGGCCAGTCCACATCGTTTCCTCGGCATCAACCCAAATGGACAGGTCAGTGTTGTGCAAACTAGGGGCAACGAATTTGCCCATGTGGTGCTTCGCGGCGGTAGTGCCGGACCCAACTACGAGCCTCCCCACATTGAGGCCTGTGAAGCTGCCTTGGCGAAGCTTGAGCTAACTCAATCCATCATGGTGGACTGCTCACACGCCAACTCCAACAAAGACCATCGACAACAGCGCAAGGTTGTGGAGTCGGTGATGGCTCAGGTAGCCCAAGGTAACCGCTCGATTACGGGCCTGATGATCGAAAGTCATCTCAACTCGGGCAATCAAAGCATTAACAACCCTGACGGTCTTAGCTACGGCGTTTCGATTACCGATGCCTGCATTGACTGGGAAGAAACCGACGCGCTGCTAAGGCACCTTGCGTCAGAACTGGCGTCTCGGCCCCAGTAGAACTGGGGTTCACTGGGTGGGATCCAGAAGCTTAGCTGTAGTAAGCGTTCTCAGTCACGGTGTGGTCGGTCATGTCTTTCACTGCAGTAAGCTCGGGCACCCGCTCCAATAGCGTGGTCTCTACACTCCCTTTAAGGGTTAGATCCACCGCAGAGCAACCCTGGCACCCACCGCCAAATTGCAGGACTGCCTCACTTTCTGGCGTAACCTCGACCAAGGACACCACGCCACCGTGGGCAGCCAGACCGGGGTTAATTTCGTTGTACAGCACGTAGTTGATTCGATCCTCGATAGGCGCATCTGGGCCCACCTTGGGCACCCGAGCGTTGGGAGCTTTAATGGTAAGCTGACCTCCCATCTGATCTTCTTGATAGTCCACTTCCGCGTCTTCCAGATAGGGTTCACTGCGGCCCTCGAACCATGCCCGAAAACCCTCATATTCCACAGCGATATCCCCTTCCTGCTCCTCACCCGGGCGACAGTAAGCGATGCAGGTTTCAGCCTGGGGCGTACCGGGTTGGGCAACAAAAATACGGATACTCACGCCTTGGTCGTCTTGCTTTGCGAGCAAGTCGTGCAAGTAGGTTTGTGCGCTGGAGGAAATCTCTATCATGTGTTGTCCTGTGAACAGGTTTTTTCTTTGGGTTTTTCTTCGGATGACCTTTCGTCAACGATCTTATTGTACAGATCACCGGGGCCTTTGCAGAGAATCTATCCGGACAAATGCACCAAAGCTTGATCTGCTATCCCTGCGCCATCATGAGCGGTTCTCAAGACCACGTATCAGCTCTCGATTTGTTCTAGATGGGCAGCTTGCCTAAAGTACCGACTCGGATGCACCCACAGCCCATAAATTCCAGGAAATCACGGGGATCTAAACGTTCATGCAAGCCCAATCTTCTAGCAGCAGTCGCTTCAATCCACGTTTGACACGTTCGATGCTGCTACAAATGATGCAGCAACGGATCTTAGTTTTGGATGGCGCTTACGGCAGTGCGTTCCAAGGCTACAAACTCTCTGAAGAGGCTTTTCAGGGAGAGCGTTTTGCCGATCTTGGAAGGCCCCTTCAGGGCAACCACGACATACTAAATCTGACCCAGCCTGCAATTGTCGCTGAAGTGCATAACGGATATCTAGCAGCAGGCTGCGACATCATTAGCACCAATACGTTCAACGCCACAGACATCGCCCAGGCGGACTTTGGTACTCAAGATCTGTGTTTTGAAATAAATGAACAGGCAGCGAGTATCGCCAGACACTGCGCCGATGAATACAGCAGCGACAGCCAGCCTCGTTTTGTCGCGGGCAGCATTGGGCCCACCAATCGGACAGCCAGCATTTCGCCAGACGTTAACCGGCCAGAGTTTCGCAACGTGGACTTCGACAGTCTGTGCCGTGCCTACGAAGAGGCGGCTCGTGGTCTCATCGCCGGCGGTGTGGACCTATTTCTTATCGAAACTGTCTTTGACACGCTGAACGCAAAAGCCGCCATAGCCGCCTTGGATCGGGTCAATGGAGAGCTAGAAGAGCCCTATCCCCTAATCGTGTCCGGCACCATTACCGATGCCAGCGGACGCACCCTGTCGGGCCAGACCTGCGAGGCATTTCTGTATTCGGTAGAGCATGCAAACCCGGTGGCTGTAGGCCTGAACTGCGCACTCGGAGCAGAGCAACTGCGGCCCTACATCGCGGAACTGGCGGCACTCAGCGCAAGCGGTGTCAGCGCTCACCCCAATGCAGGCCTACCCGACGCCTTCGGTGAGTACACACAAGACCCGGATCAAATGGCTGCATTGATTGGCGAATTCGCCCAAGCAGGTTGGTTGAATATTGTTGGTGGTTGCTGCGGAACCACACCAGAACACATCGCCGCCATTGTTCAAGCGGTAAAAGATGTGGACCCCAGACCAATGGCGTTAACCGCGCAACCAATCGCAGCCAAACAGGACTCCACCCCACACAAGAGTCAGCTAAAGCTTGCCGGTTTAGAGCCACTAAAGCTCAACCAAGATGCCCTATTCATTAATGTCGGTGAACGCACAAACGTCACGGGTTCCGCCAGATTCGCTCGACTGATTCGGGAAAACGAATTCACCGAAGCCCTGCAAGTGGCCCGCCAACAGGTGGAAAACGGTGCCCAAATCATCGACATCAACATGGACGAAGGGATGCTGGACGGCGTCGAGGCCATGCAACACTTCTTGAACCTGATTGCCACGGAACCTGACATTTCTCGCGTTCCTATCATGATCGACTCTAGCAAGTGGGAGATCATTGAGGCCGGTTTAAAATGCGTACAAGGTAAGGCCATTGTTAACTCTTTGAGCCTCAAAGAAGGCGAGGAAGCCTTCGTTTCTCTTGCTAAACGATGCAGAGCCTACGGTGCTGCCATGGTTGTCATGGCCTTCGATGAAGAGGGTCAAGCGGATACCTACCAGCGCAAAATCGACATATGTCAACGCAGCTTCGACATTTTGACCCAACAGGTGGGCGTGGATCCCAGCGACATCATCTTCGACCCCAATATTTTCGCCATCGGTACCGGTATCGAGGAGCATGCAAACTACGCCGTAGACTTCATCAACGCCGTGGCTTGGATCCACAATAACTTGCCCGGCGTAAGCACCTCGGGCGGGTTAAGCAACGTTTCTTTTGCCTTTCGCGGGAATAACCAAGTCCGGGAGGCCATTCATACGGTCTTTCTCTATCACGCCATACGTGCAGGTCTGACCATGGCCATTGTCAACGCCGGACAGCTAGAGATTTACGATCAGCTACCTCAGGAGTTACGAGAGGCTGCGGAAGACTTAGTGCTCAATCGCCGGGAGGACGCCACTGAGCGACTGTTGAGCTTGGCGCAAAATTACGCAGGAACTGGTGACACCAAGACGGTGCAGGAAGAGGCTTGGCGAACCCTGCCGGTGAGGGAGCGCCTCACCCATGCCCTCGTAAAAGGCATCAACAGCCATGTGGTTGAAGATACCGAGGAAGCCCGCCAGCAGGTAGAGCACCCCCTTGATGTTATCGAGGGCCCGCTCATGGCCGGCATGGGCGTGGTGGGAGATTTATTCGCCACCGGTAAGATGTTTCTCCCCCAGGTGGTCAAAAGTGCCCGGGTGATGAAGCAGGCCGTGGCTCACTTGGTTCCCTTTATTGAAGCTGAAAAAGCCAATCAACCGCAGACGCAGCAACGGGCCAAGGGCAAAATTTTGTTGGCCACAGTAAAGGGCGATGTCCATGACATCGGCAAAAACATTGTTGGCGTCGTGCTTCAGTGCAACAACTACGACATTTTAGATCTTGGTGTCATGGTGCCCGCTGAGAAAATTCTACAAACGGCCATAGACGAAGACGTTGATGCTATTGGTTTATCCGGTCTTATCACACCGTCTCTTGATGAGATGGTCAATGTGGCCGCCCAAATGCAGCGTCTGAACTTGAACATCCCCCTGCTTATTGGCGGGGCCACAACCAGCAAGGCTCACACCGCGGCTAAGATAGCGCCTGCCTACGACAATCGAGCCACAGTTTACGTCAGTGACGCTTCCCGGGCGGTTGGCGTTGCAGCGAAGCTGTTGGCGCCAGAAGAGACGTATCAGACCTATGCAGCTGAGATTCGAGAAGAATATCTAAAAATCAAAGGCCGGGTGGAAGCACGGCGAGAAAAGCGTGCCTTTCTTACTTTGGAATCCGCTCGCGACAACGCTCTGGATTTTGACTGGGCGAACTACACCCCACCCCAGCCTAAAACCTTGGGCACCCAAGTGTTGACTCCCAGCCTAGAGGAGTTGGTTCCCCTCATCGACTGGTCACCCTACTTCATGACCTGGGAACTGGCGGGTAAATTCCCCAATATCCTGGAAGACGAAGTCGTGGGTGAAGCGGCCAGCAACCTCTGGCAGGACACTCAAGAACGGCTGCAGTGGCTGATCGAAGACGGTCGCCTGCAAACCAGTGGGATCATAGGCATTTGGCCCGCAAACCGGCTCCACAGCGACAACATTCGGCTGTACACCGCCGAGGACCGACAAACCCCCTTGGCTGATCTGTACCACTTACGTCAGCAGGCACCCAAGCCCGACGACCTGAGCCCCAATCTCTGTTTGGCAGACTATGTCGCACCGGAGGGTCCCGACTACTTGGGAGGCTTTGCCGTCACCGCAGGTAACCACATAGACGATGTGTTAGCAGACTTTCCCAACGATGACTTCAATCAGATAATGATCAAAGCGCTAGCAGACCGCTTTGCTGAGGCCTTTGCCGAGTACGCCCACCGCCTGGTTCGGCAGGAAATCTGGGGCTATGCCATTGAAGAGGACCTAGATAACGAACAATTGATTAAAGAAAAGTATCAGGGTATCCGTCCGGCCCCTGGCTATCCAGCCTGCCCAGAGCATAGTGAGAAGGAGACCTTGTTCAACTTACTTGATGCCACCGCAAAAACAGGCATTACCCTCACTGAGAGCTACGCTATGAGTCCAGCGGCCGCCGTTAGCGGATGGTATTTTTCCCACCCGGAAGCTCGGTATTTTGGTGTCGGCAAAATCGACGAGGATCAGGTTCGTGACTATGCCCAACGAAAGGGGCTGGATGAGGATACGGCTCGGCAACGCCTACAGCCGCTGTTGGCAGACTGACATGCCCTAGCTGTGGTGCTAGGGCGTTCGCGTCAACGATCTACCGCTTTTCAGGTCTAGAGGTCGAAAGACCAGCCGGAAATGTAGAAGACGCAGAACAGTACCGCAGCGGTGAAAATCACGAAGATCGCCTTGGCGTCCGCCTTACTGTCACTGTTATCCGTTACCGAAGCTGACGCAGATTCTTCAACCGCGTTTTGTTGCTCGTCACTCATAAAACCCCACTCTGCCAATTGCTTACGTTACTAAAGCGATTATCCCGCATCGCTGCCCAAGCTCCTTGGTGATCGTTGTCTGGGACCACCTCAAATCCGAGCGACGCAATTATAAGCCCACTGAGCATCAGCACAAGGGATACAGCGATCACTGGACAAATAGCAACACAGATTGGGTAGCAAAACCGGACGCCGAGGATCACAACACAACCCAGAACGCCGGCCGCGCCGCCAAATCACCCAACAATACTTAAGCTTATTTCCTTAGAACAAAATGGACTGACGATAAGGTCGCGGCCCTGCGTTAAACTGCACAGCACTTTCCGACTATCCCATGTTGGGCGAGGACAACAGGCATATTGGCCTGGCAGGCCGCCTGGGGTAGACGACCCACACACTGCCCTTGGATCATTCGATTTATGTATCAATACAGCGAATTTGACCGTAGCTTCGTGAATCAGCGAGTCGCTCACTATCGTGATCAGACCCAACGTTATTTGGATGGCAAACTCTCGGACGATGAGTTCTTGCAGCTGCGGTTGCGCAACGGACTGTATATTCAACGCTTGGCCCCCATGCTCCGCGTCGCAGTGCCCTACGGCACCCTGTCCAGCAAACAACTTCACGCCCTAGCCAGCATCGCTCGAAATTACGATCGCGGTTATGGCCATCTAAGCACGCGTCAAAACATGCAGTTCAACTGGCCGGCCTTGGAAGATGTGCCCGATATTCTTCAGGCCCTAGCCGATGTGGACATGCATGCGATTCAGACCAGCGGCAGCTGTATCCGAAACGTCACCACGGACCAATTCGCCGGCGCTGCAGCGGACGAACAAATTGACCCACGACCCTTTTGCGAACTGCTGCGGCAATGGTCTACCTCTCACCCGGAATTCGAATGGCTGCCACGCAAATTCAAAATCGCTGTCACCGGTGCAACCCAAGACCGTGCCGCTATCGGGGTCCATGACATCGGCATGCGAATTTACGGTGACGATGCCAGCCCAGAAAATGCCTTGGTTGATATCTACGCGGGTGGCGGTCTAGGCCGCACCCCGGTCCTCGGAGCGCTAATTTACCAAGGGCTACCCATTAAGCATCTACTGACTTACACCGAAGCCATTATGCGGGTCTACAACCGCTATGGCCGCCGCGACAACAAATACAAGGCTCGAATCAAAATTCTGGTTCGTGCCCTGACCGCCGAGGGCTTCAAGGCCAAGGTGGATGAAGAATGGACCCATCTGAAAGACGGTGTTAGCACGGTTCCAGCGGACACATTCCAACGCTTGGGCGAATTCTTTACCCCGCCCGCCTACACCGACCAACCCGACGTCAGCGCAACCTTGGCTGACCAGCGGTTGACTCATCCCGCCTTCAATCGTTGGCTGACCCACAATGTCGGGCCGCACAAACGCGAGGGCTACGCCGTGGTCACTTTGTCCACTAAAAGCGTGGGCGTACCGCCCGGGGACGTCAGCTCAGAGCAAATCGATGCCGTGGCAGACTGGGCCGAACGGTACAGCTTCGGCGAGATACGAATCAGTCACGAACAAAACTTCGTGTTGGCCCATGTCGCCAAATCTCAGCTATTTGAATTGTGGCAGCAGGCCGAAGCACACGCTCTGGCCAGTCACAACAACGGTTTACTTAGTGACATGATTTGCTGTCCCGGGGGCGATTATTGCTCCTTAGCCAACGCCAAATCCCTACCCGTTGCCGAGGCTATTCAACGTCGCTTTGAGGACTACGACTTCCAGTTTGACCTCGGCGATATTGACCTAAATATATCCGGCTGCATGAATGCCTGCGGACATCATCACGTCGGACACATCGGCATTTTAGGCGTGGACAAAAAAGGCCAAGAGTTCTATCAGATATCCTTGGGTGGCCACGCTGGCCACTCCGAGATTCCTCCGAAGTTAGGACAAATCGTTGGGCCATCTGTCGCTCGGGCGGAAGTGTGCGATGTCATCGACAAAATCTTGAGGGTTTACCTCGGTCTTCGGTTGGATCACGAATCGTTCCTTAGCTGCTTCAACCGCGTTGGCATCGCCCCCTTCAAGGAGAATATTTATGCCTCAGCTGCTTAGAAACTCGGATCAAGGCTGGCAAATCGTTGATGAACCCGATGCCCAGTGGCAATCACTGAGCGATTGGCAGGCCGCTGGAGGTTCCCGTGGTCGTGTTACGGTAAACGTAGACAGTGAACCGGATCAAAGCTGGCTGAGCGCCGACGCCATTGCCGTGGATTTCCCAGCTCTTACCGACGGTCGGGGCCTTTCACTCGCCGTTCTGCTGCGCACCCGCTACGGTTACACCGGCGATTTAGTCGCTCGGGGTGGTGTCCATGAGGACGTGGTCCACTTTCTTGCGCGCTGTGGATTCAACGTGATCGAATTGCCTCAGGGACGTGACCTTCAAACGGCGCTGCGCTGGGTCTCTCCCCACACCGATTACTATCAAGCGTCGGTAAGTAACCCAACTCCCCACTTTCTCAACTGATCCGGCACGCTGTGGGCCACAGGTTCACTTTCCGCGAGCCCCCGGTGGCTCGCGGCTCACTTATTTGATCGGGTATTTGATAGGCTGAACCAATGGCCGACACCGACATCCTTACCTCTTTCTTTCTAATCTTCGCCGGGGCCGCGGTAGTGGCGACGGCAGCGCTATTCACCCGACAGCCTATGCTGGTGGCCTACATCATTTTAGGCGCCTTGCTGGGCCCCTACGGCATGGGCTTACTTAACGACACCACGCTTTTGGGCAATATCGCGGAAACCGGCATCATATTTTTGCTCTTTTTGGTCGGTTTGGACCTACCCACACAAAAACTGAAAAACATGCTTGGGGAGTCCTTGCTCACGGCCCTGGGAACTACTGCGATGTTTTTCAGTGTTGGTGCTGGGGTGATGCTGGGCTTCGGTTACTCCCTCACCGAAGCCGCCATCGTTGGTATTGGGGTGACTTTCTCCAGCACAATCCTTGGCATTAAGTTGCTGCCGACCACGGTACTCCATCACCGGCATGTGGGAGAAATCGTCATCAGCCTGCTACTGGTTCAAGACCTGCTGGCCATCATCGCCATCCTGTTAATCGGCTATCTTGGCGCTGGACCCAGCGACAACCATCAAGAACTGCTGATGCTGGTATTTGGACTTCCAGCCCTCATCGCTACCGCACTGTTCGTTGTTCGTTTCGCCATCCTGCCCTTGCTGGCGAAATTCGATGCTTTTCACGAGTACATTTTTTTGCTGGCCATCGGCTGGTGTCTGACCATCGCATTCGCGTCGCACAGCTTGGGGCTGTCCTTTGAAATCGGCGGTTTCATCGCTGGCGTAAGCTTGGCGACAAGCCCCATTGCCCAGTACATTGCCAATCATCTCAAGCCCCTGCGCGACTTCTTTCTGGTGCTGTTTTTCTTCACCGTGGGTGCCTCCATCAATCTCGGCCTGCTGAGCACTCTATGGATGCCCATTATTGCTTTGGCATTCGTAATATTGCTGGTGAAGCCTTGGACATTTCGGCGCTTGCTTGTGGCACAGGGGGAGAGTTCAGACAGTGCCAAGGAAGTTGGCCTGCGACTTGGGCAGGCGTCCGAGTTTTCGCTATTAGTGAGCTATATGGCCCTCAGCGCCGGCCTGCTGAGCATAGCCGGGGCTACCATCTTGCAAACCGCCACAGTGGTCACGTTGCTGGTGAACAGCTATTGGGTTGTATCACGCTACCCCAGCCCGATCGCTGCAGACCCTGCCCTGCGGCGGGACTAAGGGCTCAACTGAGGGCCGGGATAGAGTTCAATTGCGAACAACGATGCTAGAGGTGAACTACCCCGCGACCCACCATCTTACCGGCTAGGATCCGATCGATGCCGTCGGACAGGGTGTCTAGCGTCAAAACTTCCTCTAGCGCACTGAGGTCCATTAGCCAGTCCGTCGCCAATCGATGCCATATTTCAGCTTTTTGCTCCACTGGGAGTTGCACTGAATCGATACCCAGCAGGTTCACGTGACGAAGAATAAAGGGCAGCACTGATGCACCGAAGGTTGGTGCAGCCACCAACCCGCAAGCGGCCAAACTACAGCCGTAACGAAGACTTTTCACTCCGTTGAACAAGATATCTCCGCCAACGGTATCCACAACGCCACCCCAAGTTTCTGGCAACATGGGCTTATCAGCGCCGGCAGCGGCGTCCTCTCGACTGATCACCTCAGCAGCGCCAAGAGATTTTAGCCAGTCGGCCTTGTCGGCCTTGCCGGTAACGGCGGTGACCTGATAGCCCAATTGAGCCAACAGCTTTACGGCAACAGAACCCACACCTCCGGTAGCACCGGTCACCAAAACCGGACCGGATTCTGGGGTCATGCCAGCTTGCTCAAGCTTTTGCACACATTCTGCTGCGGTAAATCCCGCAGTCCCGATTATCATGCTGGCGTGCAGTGACAACCCCTGAGGACATTTCACCGCCCAACCGGCGGGAATACGAATGCGCTGGGCAAAGCCACCTGAGGTACCCATACCCAAATCGAAACCAATAGCGATAATCTCATCCCCAACAGCGAAATCGCTGTGGGTGGATTCCAATACGACACCTGCGGCATCAATTCCGGGGGTATGAGGGAAATTTCGCGTCACACCCGGATTACCGGTAGCGGATAGACCGTCCTTAAAATTCAGCGACGAGTACTTTACGTCAATCAACAACTCGCCTTCAGGCAAGTCGCCCTCTTCCCGCTCTACAACGCTGCGACTAAAGCCCGAATCATCTTTTTCTACCCGAAATGCTTTAAACCCCATAACTAACCCTCCTGCTATTTTCTGACAAATTCCAACACGTGATTAACTCGATCCAGCGCACCATTAACTTTATCTAAGACTCGGTCGATGGGTCGTCTAACTTCCACCCAGGCGATATCGAATACATCGCGCTCTTGGCATCGTTGAATTAAATACTCATCGCTGTCGGCGAGTTCGTCCACCAAGTGCAACGCCAGAGCCCGCGTCCCGTACCATGCCTCGCCGGTGGCAACGGCCTCGATATCCAGACCCGGCCGATTTTCAACGACGAAGTCCTGAAACAGCGCGTGAACGTCTTCCAGTTCCTGACGGAATTTCTCTCGGCCTTCTTCAGTATTTTCACCAAGCAAGGTCAGCGTACGCTTGTACTTGCCCGCGGTAAGAACTTCCACGTCCACATCGTTTTTCTTCAGCAGGCGATGCACGTTGGGTACTTGGGCCACAACGCCAATACTGCCGATCACGGCAAAGGGTGCTGCAACAATCTTGTTGGCTACCGCCGCCATCAAATAGCCTCCGCTGGCGGCTACGCGATCCACGACAGCGGTTAATGGAATGCCCTTGGAACGTATACGCATCATCTGGGAGGCCGCCAGGCCATAACTGTGAACCATGCCGCCGGGGCTTTCGATGCAAACCACGACTTCATCCTGAGGCTGAGCCATGGTGAGGACGGCGGATACTTCGATACGAAAGTGCTCTACCGCCGTAGCGGCCACATCTCCGTCAAAACGAATAACGAAGGTTCGCGGCTTTTCGCTC
>ERZ1047472.1578-NODE-1578-length-17507-cov-5.772003_pt1 | contig 17507 bp, 15 predicted proteins | sample MGYA00383095_ERZ1047472 | MGnify/ENA primary metagenome ERZ1047472 (study PRJEB29581, sample SAMEA5548365) | metagenome | biome: marine; feature: coastal; material: water | depth 1 m | study: Short-term variability in the microbial, nano- and picoplankton... | reverse complement strand
TAATGAGGAACAGCAGCAAAATGATAATGCCGCCCCATGCTTTTTCATAAAATCCAGGATCCGCACGGCTGGCCCAAGTGTAAATTTGCGCCGGCATTGCTGAGTTGGCATCAGTAAAGCCTGACATAAACCCATCGGGATATTCGCGCGCAACAAAACCAACCATCCCAATAAGCAGCAAAGGCGCCGTTTCGCCAAGCGCCTGGGCCAAGCCAATAATCGTTCCTGTCAAAATACCCGGCATCGCCAATGGCAAGACGTGGTGGAAAACCGACTGCATCTTAGATGCCCCCACACCAAGAGCTGCGTCACGGATTGAGGGAGGAACGGCTGAGAGGGATGCCCGGGTTGAAATGATGATCGTCGGCAATGTCATCAGCGTCAGAACAAGCCCACCGACAAGCGGGGCAGACTGTGGAAGTCCGGCGAACTGTATGAACACAGCGAGGCCAAGAATACCAAAAACGATGGACGGCACCGCAGCGAGGTTAGAAATATTAACCTCAATAAAATCGGTCCAACGATTTTTTGGGGCGAATTCTTCAAGGTAAATCGAGGCAGCAACCCCAATCGGCAGTGATAAAAACAGCACCACCAACATCATGAAGAACGATCCAATAACAGAGGCCCCAAGTCCGGCCCCTCCAGGGTTATCTACGCCAGAATCCGTGCCGGTGATAAAATTCCAATTGAATGCCTGACGAATGATCCCACTGGCGTGCAACGCATCGACCAAATCTAGGTCAACTGCCTTCAAAAACCGGCTGTCTACCAAAGTCTCACGGGTGACGCGCCCGTTGAAATAGCCATCCACCCGACTAGATGCCGTAAGCTCGAAGGCCGCAAGCTGTCCAACACGGCTTGGATCTTCGATAAAATAACTACGAATTGTGCCGCCCGGCTTGCCAACAATGCGTTCAATCGTCTTCTTGTCGTAGGCAATTTCCAAGTTTCTTTTTTCAAGCTCCGCGTTCAAAGCCGCAACGAAAATATCTTGATAGGCTTTGGTTTTCAGCATTTTACTTTCAGCTTTGTCGAATTCTTCTTGTGAAACCACAAATTCAACATTCACCACCGTCTGAGTGAAGGCAGGCAGACCTGAGCGCAATATCGACGCAAATAAGAATAAAAGAAACAGCACGCCAATGGAAAGGGCAAGCGTCCCATAAATACGGAACCGCTTTTCTGCTGAGTTACGTTTTTGGGTATGCGCATCCTGCTTTGACAGAAGCGACCTGTGTGACGCGCCGTTTGAAATTTTGGTATCATTGGGCATCAGTCGTATTGCTCCCGGTATTTGCGTACAATGTAGAGGGCAAAAACATTCAGTCCCAAGGTCAGTACGAAAAGGGTCATGCCGAGCGCGAAGGCGACCAAAGCTTCGGGTGAGGAGAAATCGGCATCGCCGGTCAATTGGCTAACGATTTTGGCCGTGATTGTTGTCATCGCGTCAAACGGGTTCATCGACAGCCGCGCCGCCGCACCCGCCCCCAAAACGACAATCATAGTTTCGCCAATGGCCCGCGACGCAGCCAGGAGGATCGCGCCGACGATACCCGGCAAGGCCGCAGGTAAGATGACCAGGCGTATGGTTTCAGACTGGGTTGCCCCCAAGCCATAAGACCCCTCGCGCAAAGCCTGCGGCACCGAATTGATTATGTCATCCGAGAGCGATGACACGAACGGGATGAGCATAATACCCATCACCAACCCCGCGGTCATGACCGCAGTCCCCCCCTGCATCCAGTTCAAAGTATCTTTACCAAACACACTCACCAGCAACGGACCGACGGTCAGCAGCGCAAACAGCCCGTATACGATCGTCGGAATTCCAGCAAGAATTTCGATCAAAGGCTTTGCAATACTGCGCACTCGAGAGCTTGCATATTCAGAAAGGTAAATCGCTGAAAAAAGCCCAATGGGTACTGCGACCAACATCGCGATAAAGGAGATGTAAAACGTGCCCCATAACAGAGGCAAAACACCCAGTTCCGACAGCCCGCCCCGCCCCGAGAAGCTGGGTGACCAATTGGTTCCAAAAAAGAATTCTGTCGCCGGATAGACCTTGAAAAATTCGATGGTGTTAAACAACAGCGCGAATAGAATGCCGATGGTGGTCACAATAGCGATCGACGCCGCTCCGATCAGCAGCCCTAAAGTCCCACGCTCGACGACGTTGCGCGCGCGAAAATCCGCGTTTGACCGCCTATAGGCATAGGCTGCGCCGAGAACAGATATTGCCAGAACAATCCAGGACATGAGCGTGGATCCCCTGGCATTGAGACCGCGATAGAGTTGCGCTGCGTCCACCACTTCAGGGCTGACATCAGACCCAAGAGCGACACCGACGGATCCCAAAAAATCACGAATATTCACCGATGAGGATCCGATTGATGCAGCTGCATCGCGGCTCAATGCCCCTTGGGCCACAGCCACATCAAGCCCCTTAGCTACCCGGCGCACGTCGCTCATAACCAGCCCAATTGAGCTGCCTGCATCTAGCAATGTATCAGGCAAGGTTTCGATCGCCTTGGAATTAACAAACACGGGTTGCATCAAAAGCCAGACGATGAGGGCAGCGGCTGCAGGCACAATGGCCCACAAAGCAACGTTGGACCCATAGTAAATTGGCAACGAATGCAGTCTGCGCGCATCGCCTCCAGCGGATTGCAGAGCGCGCGCGCGTCCTGTGATGAAACCAACAACGGAAACAACAAAAATTATTGCGACAACCCAGAATACCGGCATACCGCCTCCATCCATTTTGTTCTTCCTACTGTCAAATGCGCCCCCAGCAAAGGGGGCAAACGTATTTTTTGAGGATGGCGGAATCCGCCACCCTCCGTCCTATGTGACAGGTGCAATTAGTTGCTGCCCATGGCTGTCTCATCGGACACAGTCGCCTGAGTTGTTGCCAAATCAGGATCTGCGACCAAGCCATAGTCAGATAGCGGTCCGTCTGGTCCGGAAATCTCATCTGCGATGAAGAATGAGGCGAACTCTTTCAAACCTGGGATCACACCCAAGTGGGCTTTCTTCATGTAAAAGAACAAAGGACGAGACACAGGATATTGACCGGTCGAAATGGTTTCAGTCGACGGTGCGACCCCACCCATTGTCGCCACTTTTAGCTTGTCTTGGTTGTTCTCGAAAAACGCCAAACCAAAGATGCCGACACCGTTAGGATTAGCGTCGATGCGTGCCAGAGTTTCGGTATAATCGCCATCGATATCAACCGAGCGACCATCTTGACGCACATCCAGACATGCATCTTCAGCATCGTCTTCAGACATGCCAGAAGCCATCATCGCTTCCATAGCACCGGTGACCTCACATCCTTTAAGCAGCACTTTGTCTTCGAAAACTTCGCGAGTTCCGTGCTTTGTGCCGGGAATAAAGGCCATGATTTCAGCAGCTGGAAGTTGCGTGTTGAAGTCAGACCACCGTTGATGCGAATTTTCAACAATCGCGCCGTCCACTAGAACTTTGGCGCCGAGCGCATTGAAAATATCAGCGGGCTGGAACGCGCTATAAGCCGGTCCATTGAGCTGACTGGCAAACACGATACCATCATATCCAATGCGGACTTCGATGATCTCTGTCACACCGGCTTCGGCGCAGGCTTTGATTTCTTTTTCGCGGATCGCACGGGACGCATTTGCAATGTCGATCGTGTTCTCACCAACGCCTTCACAAAAGCGCTTGAGCCCTGAGCTAGAGCCACCGGACTCAACAACAGGTGTCGGAAAGTCAAAGTTCTCACCAAACGCCTCAGCTACGATCGATGCATATGGCAAAACGGTTGACGAACCAGCGATCTGCACTTGATCGCGTGCGGCGGCGGTTGTGACGCAAAATGCTGACAGAGCCAGCGCGGAGGTTGTAAGATTAAGCAAAGACATCAACGTCTCCTGTTTATCGATTTCCGAGCACTCCCCTCATGGGCATCTCATGCTCTATTTACTTGGCTTATGTAACAGTTTTGTGACAAACACATTACGTTTTCATGACATTTCAGGTTTCCTAATGTCACGACAAAATTCCGGTTGGCAGCATCACCGTGACCGTGGTGCCCTCTCCCAAGGCGCTGTCAATGTTCAGTTTTCCGCGGTGGCGGTTCACGATATGTTTGACGATCGCCAGGCCAAGACCCGTACCGCCAAGTTCACGACTGCGGTGATCATCGGCTCGGTAGAACCTTTCGGTCACGCGCGGCAAGTGAAGCCGGTCCATGCCAGCACCATAATCAATGACTTGGATTCTCACGCCCGGGGCGCGCAAAGCCGCCTCCCGCTCTACAGTTGTCATCCGGAGGCTTATGCGCCCACCAGAGGCGCCATATTTAAGAGCGTTTCCAATGATATTGGTGAATACTTGCGTCAACTGATCTGAGTCGCCGTTAATTTCGATCGGGTGCTGCGGAGTCTCAAACTCAAATTTTACCCCGGCCTGATCGGCCAAGGGTTGTAGGCTATGCAATGTCGATTGGATTATTTCATTCAATACGACGCGTTGCCTGGGCCGCACCCGTTCGTTTCCTTCAACTCGATTTAATGACATCAAATCGCCAACAAGACGGTTCATCCGCTCCGCCTCATCTTGCATGATGTTAAGAAACCGCGTTGCGGCTTTTGCATCATCCCGCGCCGGCCCTCGCAAGGTTTCAATGAATCCGATAAGCGCGGTGAGCGGCGTGCGCAATTCGTGGCTGACATTGGCCACGAAGTCACGACGCATCTGCCCCACCTCTTCCAGTTGACTGATATCTTCAAAGAATAGGATTACGGCTTTCGCACCGCCCTTGCCGCCCCCAAGTGCCGCGCGACAGCTCACCTTAAAAATTGTGTCTTGCGCACCATCGGTACTGAGATATTTCGCACTGCGCGGCACATCATCATTCAATGTCGCTTCAATAGCTTGCAACAAACCGGGTTGACGCAAAATACTCACATAATTGCGTTGCGCAGCTTTATCGCCGACTAAGCGAACGGCGGCACTATTCACACAAAGAATGCGTTCGCTGGCATCAATCGCAATGATTGGCTGTGGTATCGCATCTAAAATCAAATCAAGAGTGGTATTGTCCATGCCGGACCTCGTTTATGTCTTTGATGTTTGGGCAATACCATAAGGCAGATCAATAGAACATATCGGAACCAGTGGCATTCAAATGAATGCGACCCAGCGCTGCCCGTTCAATATCGGTGAAGCCTAAAATATCAAGTCCCCTAGGAGCTTGCGACAGGGCGCTCCTTTGGCAAAATACCAAGTTGGAGAAGCGTCACACTTCCGAACCGCGCCACCAACCAAGTTTACCCGGACAGTGCCGCCGGCCGCCTATTGCGTTGGATCTTCATAGGTCCATCGGTAATGCGGTGGTGTTGGCCCCTTGTTTCGTGCGCCTTGGTTCATTTGTTCCCAAGAGTGCGCCAGAATACCAACCGAGCGCGACAAGCAAAACAACCCGCGCGCAAAGGGGGGTGCTCAGCCCAATTCGGCATAAATTACAGCGGTCGCACCGTCGATGTTCATCGGAATTGGCCTGCCCTTTTGTTCGCTTAACAGGGTTTCAATCTGTAGGGCGATCTGAGCAAACTTTCCGTCGCAGGCTCCAAAACCAACAGCCTGATCCACCAATTCCATTAAACGCGGTGCGCGCGGGTCTGTAGGTTTGTGGAACCGATGCCCAAATCCTGGAATGATTTTGCCATGCCTAATTTTCCATTCATTCAGCGCATTTGAAACAGACCGGTCATGGGCCATGACCAAATGAAATAATTCAACCGCCTGTTCTCCTGCGCCGCCATGTACATCCCCCAGCATATTAACAGCGCTTGCCATGGCGTTGTTCAGTGGCAATCCACAGGTCACCGCCATGCGCGCCGTCGCGATCGAGGGCGCTCGTGGCCCATGATCAACGGCTGAAACCAATGCAGCCTCAAACAATCTGGACTGTGCCTCGTTGGGGCGATCCCCACGCACCATCAGCCAAATCATGTCAGTAAAGCTTATATTGCCGATTAAGTCTTGGATCGGGCTTCCACGCAATTCGATGCGTCCGGGTTCGATATCAATGATGGATGTTTTCCACCAATCTGCGACATCGCTCATAAAATACCCTCCTCCTGCAATGCCGCCATATCTTTGGCAGATAAACCAAGCTCTCCCCAAACCTCATGGTTATGCTCCCCCAGCGAGGGGGGGTAGCCAGTCGGCATTGGTTTCTCACCATCAATGATTGCAGGCCCCGTCACCACCTTAATATCTTCGGCATCCCGAGACACAGTGGCAATCACATCGCGTTGCGCGATTTGTGCATCATCCAACACCTGCGGGACGCTCAACACGGGACCACTTGGCACACCGATCGCGTTGAATTCGGCAACCCAATCATCCGCTGGGCGCGTGGATAAAACGGTTTCGATTTCATGGCGTAACGCATGTCTGTGCGCTTTGCGCATGTCGCGAGTCACATAATTTGGATGATCCAACAACTCAGGTCGTCCTATGTGCAGAGCCAGTGATACCCATTGTTCATCTCGATTTGCAGCAATATTGATAGGTTGATCAGCGGTCGCAAAAGTACCGGAGGGCGCGGAGGTGGTATTTTCATTGCCATGGGCTGCCGGTTCAGTGTTCGCAATCAGATAATTGGACACAACCCATCCCATCGCAGATAAAACAGCATCTGTCATGGAAACGTCTAAAAATGCGCCGCGCGGTTGTGCGTTCAATGCCGCCGCAATCGTCATCGCCGCGGCCATTCCCCCTGACGTATCGGCGATTGGGTATCCCACGCGATAAGGCTTGGTTTCAGGGGACCCCGTTATGGACATCGCCCCTGTGAAGCCCTGAATGATCTGATCATAAGCAGGGTCGCCGTTGCGCGGACCTGTTTGGCCAAAACCGGAAATCGCACAGTAGATCAAATTGGGATTTTCTTGGCATAATACCTCGTAATTCAGTCCCAAACGCGCCATGACACCTGGTCGAAAATTTTCGACCAAAACATCTGCTTTCTTGACCAGCTGTTTCAACAGATCTTTCCCACGGGGATGTTTCATGTCCAATGTGATCGATTTCTTCCCCGCGTTTTGCGCAAGAAAGCTGACCCCCATGCCCTGCGCGTTGCGATCAGGATCCGCGCCCAGCACGCGGGCTAAATCACCAGATCCCGGTCGTTCCACCTTGACGACTTCTGCCCCCATCAGTGCCAATTGGTAACAACAATAGGGGCCCGCCAAGACGTTCGTGAGATCCAGGACCCGAACGCCCTCTAGGAACTTAGTCGCCATCTGCGATTCCAGCCGCCTTAATGCGCATACGCCGCGCACGGTAGGATGGCAGTACCACCAATACCAAGGAAAGGACCAACAAACCCAAAGTCATCGGACGTTCCCAAATGAATGAGGCACCATCATATAAGTTCATTGAACGGGAAAAATTGTCCTCAAGCATCGTGCCCAGAATGAAACCTATCAACAAAGGCGCCAAAGGATAATCCGCAAATTTGAGGATTGTCGCGCAAGCACCAAACCCAACCAAAATCAGTAATTCCGTTGAATTGTTTTGCCCAATATAGGCCCCCATCAAAGTAAAGAATAGAATGAAGGGGATCAAAAAATTGCGCGGAACAGCCAGAACCTTGGCGATATATGGGATCAGTGGCAGATTGAGGATCAAAAGAACCAAATTGCCGATGTACATTGAAATGATCACAGACCAAAAAATCTGCGGATCATCCACCATCAAACGCGGCCCCGGAGTTACATTGAGTGCAATCAGCGCCCCGAGCAAAATCGCGGTCGTGCCCGACCCTGGAATGCCCAAGGTCAGCAAAGGAACAAAAGATCCGGTACAGGCGGCGTTGTTGGCGGTTTCAGGTGCGGCCAATCCTTTGACCGATCCGTTTCCGAATTCTTTCTGCTCATCGGCTTTTGCGATGTTCCGTTCCACCGCGTAGCCCAAGAAAGATGCAATGGTTGCCCCTGCCCCCGGCAGAACACCAATGAAAAAGCCCTGCAACGATTGTCGTCCAATGACAGGTGCGATTTGCTTCGCCTCGTCCCGCGTGATGCGCAAATCCTTAATCTCGCCACCTTCGCCCTGAGCGGCGCGCGATGGTTTTAAGACCAGATACAACGCCTCGGGCAGTGCGAACATCGCCATTGCCAAAGTAATGAAACCAAATCCTGACTGTAAATCCATCAATCCCATGGTAAAGCGCGGCGCATTGAATTGTGCAGTCTCACCGACGGTCGCCATAATCAGGCCAAGAACTGTCATCAACAATGCCTTAGACACTTGTCCCGTGCCCGCAAAGGCCGCGATGGCAGATAGACCCACAATCATGAGCGCAAAATATTCGGCCGAATGGAACAAGAGCGCGACTGAGGACAGCATCGGGGCAAAAATCATCAATAGGATCGCCCCAATCGTTCCCCCAGCGAAGGAGGCAATCGCGGCAATGGTCAGGGCCTTGCCCGCCTTGCCTTTGCGTGCCATTGGATACCCGTCAAAGCTTGTTGCAACAGAGCAAGCGACACCAGGTGCATTCAACAATATCGAAGATGTAGAGCCGCCAAAAATCGCTCCATAATAGACGCCAGCCAATAGAATGAGAGCCGTCGTCGGGTCTCCAATTGTAATCGCAACAGGGATCATAATGGCGATAATCGACATTGGGCCCAAGCCGGGCAACATGCCAATGAATGTACCAATCAAGCACCCCACTATTACCATAAACATATTTTGGAAAGACAGGGCGGTGGAAAGGCCTAACAAAATTCCTTCAAGCATTAATCAAGTCCCCATAAAATATGGCAGTGGACGTAGGAAGATGCCGAGTACCTCTTGGACAAGATACCAAATCCCAAACGTCGCAATCGTGGACACCACGATCATTACGAACCAGCGTCGTTCCCCAAGGATCATTGACCCGCCGATCAAAAATCCAGACGTCGCCAGCAAAAACCCCGCTGGGCGCAATAATATCGCATAGGCGACCATTAAACCCAATAACACTAGTGCCTGACCCAATTTGTATTCGTGTAGGCGACGATAATCGATGTCCCCCATCTTTTCCTCGCCTTTTTCAACGCCCAGCAAGACAACTGACGACAAGATAATGCCAGCGATTGACAGCACCTTGGGAAAGGATGATGGCCATACAGCCAGACGTTTCATAATTGGTGGCAACGCGCTATCCATCGTGAACCATGCGGTGCAGCCGTAGATCAAACATATCCCCAACAATACTAACGCAACCCAACGATCTAATGCCATTTTATCCACCTCCGAAGGTTGAAAGGCCGATCAATCGACCGGCCTTTCGTCATGCGGGTCACGCCGCTTTGTTTTCAGGCTTATAAGAAACCCAATTTTTTCATCAGATCGCCGATTACTTTTTCTTGGCTTTCCAGGAATGTCATGAAGTCATCACCAGAATTATGGATATTGACCCAGCCGTTGCGCGCGCGAACTGCTTCCCACTCGGGTGTTTCATACATCTTGGCAATTGCATCTTGATACATCGCCAATTTGTCTGCAGGCAAGCCAGGTGCCGCAAAGAAACCGCGCCAGTTCACGAAGGAGGTATCGATGCCCTGCTCTTTCATGGTCATCGCGCTATCCATCGCAGCGACACGCTCATCTGATGTGACACCAATAATCTTGACTTCACCCGCTTGAGCCAGTGCAACGGCTTCTGAGAAACCAGTTGAAAGCGCTTTGATCTCCCCAGACAGCAGCGCGGCCATTGCTTTGCCGCCCGCATCATAGGGGATGTATTTTACGTTCAGGGCGTCTTTGCCCGCCGCTTCCATCACCATCGCTGCAACAAGGTGATCCATACCACCCGGAACAGAACCACCGCCGATAGCCGTGCCAGATGGATCCGCATCATAGGCCGCAACCAAATCTGCCATGTTGTTTATATCGCTATCGGCACCGACAACCATTGCTGCGTAATCACCGATTGTTCCTGCGACCAATGTTAGATCGCGGAAGTTATGTGGGAAAACGCCGGTCAGTGAACGAATGACGATAGGTGTTGAATTCACCATCAATGTGCCATGCTGGCTATCTGCGTTTTCAATCAGGTAACCGATGGCCTTACCACCGCCACCACCAGACATGTTTTCATAGGATGCGGAGCCAACCAAACCAGCTTGGGTGAGCGCCTCGCCTGTGCCGCGTGCTGTGCCATCCCAGCCACCACCTGCACCGCCAGGGATTAAAAAGTGGATGCTCTCCAAAACCTGATGGCCACCCGCAGTTACGGGTCCTGCAAGACCAATAGCAGTGGCAGCGACGATAAAGGCGCGACGACCGAATTTCAATTTCATGTTGATTTCCTCCCATTTGACATTCGCGGAACATCCCGCGCATGCTTAGGCAGCTTGGAAGATGAATCTGACACAAACCTGACACATAAAGCTGGGGCTGTATCCAATCATGCGCTTTCTTTTGATCGAAGATAACCAAGCCTTAGCAAATGCTGTCATCCAGCGCCTAAGTTTGGACAGTCATGTCGTGGATCACGCAGCCGACCTAACAACAGCCTGGGCTTATACGGCCACTGCGGAATACGACCTTATTTTATTAGATATAATGCTACCCGATGGGGATGGTCGCAGCTTTTTAGAGCAGCATCGATCGACCAAATCGCGCACACCTGTAATCGTTTTGACGGCCCGATCTGAGGTGTCGGATCGCGTAAGAATTTTGGATTTGGGCGCAGATGATTATATGGTGAAACCGATCGATTTTGCGGAACTTGAAGCGCGCTGCCGTGCTGTCCTGCGGCGTCAAACGGGGGCGGCAGACAACACAATTCGTCTGGGCGAAATCGAATTTGATTCTCTCGCAGCAACGCTGAGAGTCAATGGCGCTCAGGTGGAATTGCGTACAAAAGAGTTGCGATTGTTCGAGATTTTCATAACGGCCCCAAATCAAATTTTCCCAAAATCATACCTGTTGGACCGTCTTTTTTCCTATGATGTTGAAGCGTCGGAAAACGCGATCGAGGTGTATGTTGGCCGTCTTAGAAAACACTTGAGTGGATCAAACGTGTTCATCACAACTGTGCGTGGGTTGGGGTACAAATTGGAATGTCAGTAAGCCTCCCAAACATCCAAGGATCAATCAGACAGCGGCTATTAATTATGTTGCTTGTGAGTGCGGCCTGCATTGCAATCTTATTATTTGTAGTTGTGCAATCTGTCGCCGAACAAATCGCGCAAGAAAGCCAAGATAACATCCTGGCTGCATCTGCCATTTCAATTTTGGACAGCGCCCGCGTTGTTGAGGGGGAGATTTCAATTGATCTGCCCTATTCATCGCTCTCAATGTTGGACAGTGTCACGGACGAACGCGCATTTTATGCGATCAGGTTAAATGATGAATTTTTGTCCGGGTATTCTGACTTGCCGCGAATCACACCTCCAAGCGATGTCACAGCATTCCAGTCAACAACCTATCTGGACGAGGATATTCGTATCGCATCCACATGGCGGAATTTTTCAGCGCTAGATGGACAAGCCTATTTGGAAATTTCTGTGGCTCAAACACTGACTGGCCTAAACCAGTCGATTGCTCGCATCTCACGAATATCTCTGGCGGTTGGATTTGGATTTTTCCTACTTTCCATGGTAATTGCCATGGTAATCGCGCAAACCACGATCCGTCCACTGCACCGTTTAACGGGGTCCGTTTCGCGTCGCGGCCCAAGTGATTTACGTCCTTTAGCGGCCCCCGTCCCAACCGAAATGGCCCCGCTTGTATTATCTCTAAATTCCCTCATGACCCGATTACAAAAATCCCTGTCCCGTTCGGAAGACTTTATCGCAGAGGCTGCACACCGCGTACGCACACCTATGGCCATTGTCCGCACTCAAGCCGAGGTCACCCTCAGACGGGTCGAAAAGGAAGAAAATCGTCAAGCCCTGCGGGAAATGATCCGCGCCGTTGATGAAAGCTCGCGCACCGCCGGACAGTTGCTGGATCATGCGATGGTCTCCGTTCGAACAGATAATCTGGCACGGGAGAGCATTCAATTAGACGAACTTATCGTAGATGTAGCTAACCGCTTACACCCGATATCCGAATTGCGGGATCTCGAAATTGTTGCAAAAAAAATGGAGCGCACCAAAATTCAAGGCGATCCAATTCTGGTTCAAAACGCAATTCAAAATGTCTTGGATAACGCTATCAAATATACCGATGCGGACACAGAGATCACTGTGCAATTGGATCATTCTGAGGGTTTTGTACATATCCATGTGCGCGACGAAGGGAGCGGATTTGACGCAACCGAAATTGATCGATTGCTCCAACGATTTGAACGCGGCAGAAATGCCGATCGGATTGTCGGATCAGGCCTTGGATTGACCATAGTGGATGACATCATGCGCGCTCACCGGGGTCACATCACACTCACGAATAACTCAGGAGCAGGCGCATGCGTCACATTATCCTTCCCATTCTAATATCGCTCTCGGCCAGTTTCGCCACCGCCTTTGAAATCGAAGCTCGTGCAGATTTTGGGACTCAACCAGAGAGCGAAACAATTAGAATTCTTTCCACCGCCGATATCAATTATTTCACGCCGGTGATCGAGTCATTTCGCGCCTTTCGCCCTGATTTGGCGATTGAGTATACCGTGGCCAGTTCCACCGAAGTCATGGATGCGATTGTGCGGGAAAAGCAGCCATTTGATATCGTGATTTCCAGCGCCATGGATTTGCAAACCAAACTTGCAAATGATGGGCTTGCGCGTGAACATATCTCCCCTACGACCCAAAATCTGCCGGATTGGGCAGTTTGGAATGATATGGTTTATGCCTTTACTCAAGAACCTGCGGGCTTTGTTATTTCTAACGCCCTGTTCGACGGTCTACCCATTCCCCAAAATCGCCAAAAATTGATCACCGCCTTGCGACAAAACCCTGATCGTTTCAAAGGGCGTGTTGGCACATACGATATTCGCAAATCTGGCGCAGGCTATTTATTTGCAACCCAAGACGCACGCGTGTCAGATACGTATTGGCGATTGACCGAAGTGATGGGTAGGCTTGATCCGACGCTTTACTGTTGCGCGTCCGAAATGATCACCGATGTTGTAAACGGCGATTTAGCCGTGGCCTACAATGTATTAGCAAGTTACGCAGAAAAAAGCCCACACCAAGACAAGTTTACAATCATTCTGCCGTCTGATTTTTCGATCGTGATGTTGCGTACAATGCTGATCCCCGAGACTTCGAAAAAACCCGTTTTGGCAGCAAATTTCCTGGATTTTGTCCTCGCTCAAACCTACCCCTCTGGCGTATCACCGCTGCTAAAAACCCAATCGCTTGAAGAGGCAGAACAAAGTACGCTTTATCGCATTTCAATGGGTCCAGGGTTGTTAGTATACTTGGATTACTTCAAGAAAAAAAATTTCATCGCTGAATGGGAAAATGCCATTGTGCAAGATTGATCGTTTGAAACCGCTGTCAGCAACGTGTCAGATTTACATTCTATTCTGCGTTCGCAACCAGGACGTGAGGCATCGTGGATAAATCTGTCACCACAAAAATTTTGATCCCATCCGGCGCGCTCGGGCTGGGATATGATCGCGACGCGTTTATGCGAGGGATTGAGCACAAACCTGATCTGATCGCCATCGATGGAGGGTCAACCGACAGCGGGCCGCATTATTTAGGAACAGGTACATCAAAATATTCGCGCAGTTCGATCAAATCAGAATGGCGCGAACTGATGCAAGCCCGCGCGATTGCCAATGTACCACTGGTCATCGGAACCGCTGGCACATGCGGTGCAGATGATGCTGTCGATTGGTTTCTCGATATCACCAAGGAAATTGCAAAAGAAACAGATCAGAACGTCACAGTTGCCGTTTTGAAATCTGGCCAACCCATTGATCGAGTCATAAACGCCCTTCAAAAGGGGCGCATCACCCCATTAGAACCGACCATCGAAATTGATCATGACCTTTTGCAAAGCTGCTCCAATATCGTCGCACTGGCAGGTGCGGAACAGATCCAAGCTGCTCTGAAAACAAGCGCTGACATAATCATTGCCGGGCGTGCAACAGACACCGCAACAATTGCGGCGCTCCCACTTGCGCGGGGGTGCCATGCGGGAGGCGCTTGGCATGGTGCAAAAATTGGGGAATGCGGTGCTTTGGCTTCGACAAATCCGTCCTCCGGAACGATAATGATAACATTTGACGCGGATGGGTTTACCGTTGAACCAATGGGGCAAATCGCAAGGGCAACCCCCTACACGGTTTCGGCACATATGTTGTACGAAAATGCAAACCCGCTGCAACTCTATGAACCGGGCGGTCATTTGGATGTCACTGGCGCCACCTATACGGCATTAGACGACAGGCGCGTACGCGTTACGGGCAGTACATGGATTCCAAGCGAAAAATACACCGTCAAACTGGAAGGCGCGCGGTGCGGCGGATATCAATGTGTGTCCCTCGCCCTGATCCGCGAAGCCCGATATGTGCGAAACATTCAAGCTTGGACAGACGCTGTTGAACAAAAATGCCGCGAGAAAGCCCACGAGCGCATCGGAGCGGATTTTACACTGGAATTACGTATCATCGGATTGAATGCAACACTGGGCGCACAAGATTGGAACGCCAAAATTGGATCCGAGGTTGGCGTTCTGGGGATCATTACAGCACCCAGCGAAATCGTCGCAAAAGAAGTGTCAAAAATGCTGAACCCCTACCTACTGCATCACCCACTGACCGACGACGAAGAAATGCCGACATTCGCCTTTCCCTTTTCACCCAATGAAATGAACCGCGGTGAAATGTATGAGTTTTGCCTAAACCATTTGATGGAGTTGGATGATCCAATGCAGGCCTTTTCCCTGTCGGTTGAACAGGTGCGCGCATGACAAAATTGACGGCTATCACTCATAAAATCCGATCCAAAAATGCGGGGCCATTTTGGATAACAATCGATATATTTTGTTCGGATGATGCGGACTACAGGCGCGCTCTGGGGGGCGTAAAAAATGAGCAAGTGGCGCATGCGTTAGGTATTTCGGTGACAGATTTGAAACGATACAATTTAACAAATTTGCGCGTGATAAAGTTCAGCTTTCCCCGCCCGATTGTCCAAGGTACACGGTTCGACCGTGATATGCATGGCGCTTCATTTGCCAATCTAATCGCGGAGTTGGATGTAGCACCACAGACGGTGCTGTCGGACGAATGAGAACTCGCAATGACCAGGTTGCGCCGGAAAACTCTATTTTTGAACACCATTAATTTCTGGAAGGATTACCTAACTGCATTAAGCGTGACGCACCGCCCTGCGGAAACATGAATCAAGAAATGACGCCTCAAGCAGATCTACTTTCATCAAACAATGTTCTATTTTTCGATGTCCTGAACATCTTTTTGGATGTCTAAGTATGCACAGAACGCGGGACAATGAGCGTGAACTCATAAGAAAGTGTAAGTTCCAAAACGATAAATACTGTTGCCAGTGGGGCGCCAACGACAGAGGCCATACCTGCTAAGGCCAAAGCCATGCCCAAACCAGGCCCCCTAGAAGCGCAAAACATTTTGCCAATACGGCGCCGGTTGCTGCTCCGATCAAGGGCGACGGTGAAAAAATCCGCCGAAGAAGCCGAACCCAAGGCAAAGACTGGTAATGATAATTTTGACCAGCAGTAAGGACACAATAAATAGCAAACTACCCTGGGTGTTCAGTATTGACGCCAATACCTCAGTTCCAGGGCCCAGGGCTTCAGGTATGAACAGGCTTACAGCACTCACTGCCAGCGCTGCGATAAAAATTGACTGATATACCGGTCTGTTTTGGCGACCATGCAAGCGAGCAAAGTGTCGCAAGCTTTGCATAAATATTATTGCGACCAATCCGAATATTATCCCCGAAATGGCCACGGGTAAAAATGAATTTACTAACGTCGGACCGGTTTCCAATATTTCAAGGGGATGCAGTATATTGAAAAAATAGCTCTACATTGCTGCCGCGACAATCGCGCTGGTGGCAATGGGGGCCATCGCCCCGTGGGGAATAATACCTTAGAATGGCCTCATGCGCGAAAATCACCCCCGCAATCGGAGCGGCAAAACCAGATGAAATTGCCGCAGCGACACCACATCCAATGACCACATCCGTCCCAATTCGAAGGTTAAGTAATTTTTTCGCTGCGGTGCCAGCCGTGGATCCAAAATGGACCAAGGGGCCACACTGACCGACAGAGGCATATCCAACCGCTGAAAATAACGCAGCGATCGTCGATGCGACACCCGTCTTAATATCTAGCTTTTCGGTGTCTTGATGCGCTGCGTAAATAGAATCCGCCGGTCCATTCCATTTTGTGATATCGAATAGTTTCATCAAAGCCAAAATTGAAAAGGCTTTCAGACTTATGAATAAGACTATCTTGAAGTCTAAAATGTCGGTCTCCAGTTGGACAAAACGCGCGTCCCCAAAAACATCCATAGTGTGAGAGTATTGGACCAGGTAGAAAAAACCAGCCACGATCACCGACACGATCACGCCTATAGCTGCTCCAACTCCCGAACTTTCATAAACAGTTAGGATAGTTTTTTTGCGCGGATTTCAACTCAAACTTTTTGATTTTACACTCCGTTTTCAAACTAACGAACCGACAAATCTGAAATTTCAACTGGTTTATATGCAGTTTAGCATGATTATTGCAGCGCCGGCAGCAGGTATCTGGTTAATAAAGCAGAAACACGTCAAATCTCGCACAGCCTTAATCTAATCACCCAATGATTGACGCCGCTCGGTTGATGCAGTGAAGCTGTCCAAGTTCGAGATGCGCGCATAGCGATCACGTTCTTGAATGAATTGGTTCTGGATTGATGCGGCTTCATCAAATGGGGAAAGGCATCAACCGAAAATTTCTTGACTACACTGAAAGTTTGGTAGCGGCGCAGGGACTTGAACCACGGACACGCGGATTATGATTACTCGACCATATTATAACAACAATAGTTTACGTAATTTTATCTATATCTGTATCTAACTATTTAAATAAAATATTTAATATTTTAACTTAGAGACCAGTTATCCTTTCATTGGTGTTTATTATGTTCCTAATCATGACCTATCGGCAGATACAGGTGTTGAAAGAATGTTTTCTAATTTTGGCATTTACCGTCACAGCAATATCCAACTACCTTATCGTGCCAAAGGTTAAGATACTGTCTAACTTGCACAATCAGAGTAACGCTTTATACAAATCGTGACAACCGTAGCGAGAGACAAATGCCCAACTCCATTAAAGATCACCTAATAAACATTATTCTCGTTTCTATCGGCTACATAATTTCAATGATTTTGGTACAATCAGTAATTGTCCCGGCTCAACAATACTATTTACCAGCCATTACAACCTTCGCCGCACTCATCTTTCCACTTCACGGGGTGCGGGTTATTTCTGCCTGGCTATTTGGTGGTTGGTCGATCCTATATCTGTTCGTT
>ERZ1047472.1567-NODE-1567-length-17563-cov-5.047807_pt1 | contig 17563 bp, 17 predicted proteins | sample MGYA00383095_ERZ1047472 | MGnify/ENA primary metagenome ERZ1047472 (study PRJEB29581, sample SAMEA5548365) | metagenome | biome: marine; feature: coastal; material: water | depth 1 m | study: Short-term variability in the microbial, nano- and picoplankton... | reverse complement strand
ATCAAACGATTGATTCGTGGCGAGGTGCCCAATAGCCCAAAATCGCCACCCCTGCGCTTAATGTTGGCTTTTAAAAGTATCAAGGTGCCGAGGGCAGAACTATCAATATAGTCCAATTTCGAGCAATTGATAGAGACACTCGGAGACGCCTTCAATTGCTCGAGTATCTCCCTGCAACTGGATTTTAACAGGCGGCCATTTGCTATGGTTGCTGAACCGATCAGCACAAGCTCAGTATTACTGCCGGGAATATCATTAAATATCTTCACAGACAGGCCTTTTGACGCCTGTTTACCAAGTATTTTTTGGTAGCTGGCCAGCGGGATAACTCGGGTTATCATCAAGCGTAAAAACCACAGTCCATCGATCAGGTAACGCTTCCAAAGCATGGGTTCCTGGAGAATACGCCAGACCCATTCCAGACCCATTTTCTGCCAGCCCAGTGGCGCACGCTTGATATTGTCACCGACAAAATTAACGACCGCACCAAGGTGGCTGATCACCGAGACATTGAGCTGATCGCGGTTTTTCATAATCCACTGCTGGCCCTTTTTTGCCCCCAGCGCAACGACCAGAAAATCCGGTTCGGCAGCATTAATTTGATCGATAATTGCGCTTTCACTCATACTCTCTACAGAGCCCATTCCAGGATTTAGCGCACCGCAGGCAATCATTCCCACGGCGTTGCGGTTGAGACTGTCTGCCGCCCGCTGGGCTGCGCTGCCCTCCCCGCCAAAGAAAAACACCGAGATTGGCTTGTCCCGGCGTTTGTTCTGCAAGGTCTCAAACAGTGTCGAGCCGGCAACTCTGCTCTGTAGGGGAATACCCAGCAGCTTGGCTGTCCAGATAAGCGGCATACCATCGGCCACCACCAGATCGCTGTAAATCACCGATTCATAGAATGATTCGTCATTTTTTGACTGAACAATAAAATTTAGATTCGGTGTGGAGAGAAAGCACTTACGCTTGGTCTTGATAGCCTGGTCGATAATCTCAACGGCTTGATCCGGCTCCACCTGATCAAATGGTAGACCCAGCAAACTCCAGCAGGGTCGGCTGGTACTTTTACGGTAGGAGGTCATAAGCCGTCCCTCTGCATGCAACTTGTGCATAAACACTCTCCATGTGAATTGTGCTTTCTGAATTGTGAATTAAACCCAACCCTCAAAGGTGGGCGCCCTGCTGTGACTGTCCATTGGCCTTCTGATAATTTTCAAAGGTCCCGATATCAATCAACTGATCAATCGAATAGTTGCGCATTTTGCCAATTAGCCTGGGGATTACATCAAAGCCCAAATCCAATACTGATAAAGTCTTAGGTTCTGGAAAATAATCAAAGATCGCCGGCTCGGCCACATAGATACCTGCCGCCGCACGATTGGATAGCGGGACTTTTGGCTTCTCAACAAAACCCTGAATAATTTGCTGATGATCTATCTCGGCAATGCCGCAGCGCTCGGGAAACTCTGCCTCGAAGGTCCCCAGGGTCAGCACTGGCCTGTGTTTGCTATGACTGGCATAGAGATCGGCGAGATCCACATTCGAGAGGTTGTCGCCATAGATAATAAAAAAAGGCTGGTCGCCAAAAAAATCCCGATTGGCCGCCAGTGTGCCGGCACTGCCGAGCAGTTGCTGTTCATAGGAAACAGTGACATCGAGCTCTGGTGGGCAATGGTTTTGCACATAATCCGTTACCTGATCTGCCAGCCAGTGTGTATTGATTAATACTTCGCTGACCCCGGCAGCAACCAGCTTGTCGAACCAGATACCCAGGAGCGGCTTACTGTTAATTGGCAGCAGGCATTTAGGCGTCGAATCGGTGAGCGGGCGCAACCTGGTTCCCAGGCCGGCGATTAATAAAACGGCCTTCATCGGGCGACCTCGCGCAATGCTTTGCACTGCATACGGGCCTTTTGCAACTTATCGTCTATCAGGGAAACTGGAAATAACTGACAGTTTTCAACATGAATAGATTTGTATTCCGAGAGCGGCTGCTGCTGCACATAGAGCAGCGCAACGCGTATCACTGCCACATGGGTCACAACTAAAATATTTTCGTCTTTATTTCCCTCTTCTCTGCTCTCGAGTGCAATGCTGTGCATTCCGTCGACAACACGTCGCTGCAGCTGCTGAAGCGTTTCTCGACCAGGCATTTTCAGCCGCTGAGGTGAGGTTTTCCACAGTTGCCATTCCAGGGGATATTGCTGCTGGATACTGCTCTCACTCTTACCCTCCCAGGCGCCAAATCTCATCTCGTTAAACGCCGGATCAAAAGTCATCTTAAGGGCATTTTTTGAGGCTATGATATTTGCCGTCTGCCCCGCTCGAGCCAGCGGACTGAAAATAATCCGATCAATCGCTTTGGATTTGATCAACTTAGCAGCCTCGTGAGCCTGCTCCACACCGCGAGTATTTAGCGGCTCATCACTGCGGCCCGAATACACTTTATTCAGGTTGGAATTTATCTGTCCATGTCTTATAAAAAACCAGTTCATTTAATAATCCATTTATCAATCCATTGATATTCCAGGCTTTAATTCAATTAACCATAGCCTGACGTCTACAGTGTAAAGTTAGGCTGAATTTCTGACTACATCCAGTTTCTGCATAGTTTGTTGTGCATACTCAAGAATATCTTCGACATTATCCTGAGCGAAGAGCCAGTCGACATATTCCCTCACAGAGTCGGCTGGCGAATAACGGGGACTCCAGCCCATAGATTTAAGGCGGCTAATATCCGAACAGGCATTGCGAGTATCGCCAAAGCGGTAGGCCGCGGGAATAATTGCATCTGGCAGCGTTTTCAGGTGGCGGCGCTGGACTTCGTCGCGAACAATATCGGCGAATTGTTTAATGGTATAGGCTTTGCCTCCGCCCACATTAAAGACCCTGCCATCCATTTGGCTATTGGTCAGAGCCAGCAGATTCGCATCAACTACATCGTGAATATTGACGAAATCCCGAAACTGCCCGCCATCCTCATAGAGGGTCGGCGCCTTGGAAAAATAATAGTTCAGGCAGAAGATACGACAGGCACCACTATAGGCATTGTAAAAGGACTGCCGCGCACCCTGCACAATGGAATAGCGCAACGCTACAGAGGGTATGCCATAGCGCTCTCCAAAAGCGATTGCCTGCTGCTCCTGAGAATGTTTTGACAGTGCATAGGCATTGGGCGGTGCAATGTGATTTTCATCGGTCCACTGCCAACTCAGTGGTGTTTCACAGTTGGCACAGCGATGCTCCCAGTTGCGCTTAACAAGATTTTTTTCCGCACGCATCAGCGGACTCTGTTTAACCCCACAATGGCTACAGCGATATTTCCCCTCGCCCTGAACAAACTGGCTGCTGGCGACAATCACTTTTTCAATCGCTAGCTTTTGCTCAACAATTATTTCGTAAATCAATGCCGTACTAACCGCATTGGTGGCAAAGAAATTAGACAGGTCTGGCAGATAGTCCTGATAGGCCGCCAGATGATAAATAGCATCAACACCCTGCATAGCCCTCTGCAGATCATCTTTGTTGCGTACATCGCCGAGAACAAACTCAGCCTGACTATTAATCCAGGGTGGCATCCCTTTCAGGTGCACTGGCTTTTTAAGGCAGTCGAGAATTCTCACCTCGTGACCCAGCTCAATAAGCTTATCGACTGTATGAGAGCCAATAAAACCTGCGCCACCAGTAACCAATATTTTCATCACTGATCCTTGTTATTTTTTCTCGTAACCATCCGGTGTATTTTTGTGCCATATCCAGGCAGTGCGGACAATATCTTCTATATTTGTGTATGCTGGTTTCCAGCCAAGACGCGCTTGCAACTTGCGCGGATCGGCCACCAGTTCCGGGGCATCACCGGGCCTGCGCTCGACAACGCTGTATTTAACCGAATGGCCAGACACCAGCTCACAGGCCTTAATGATATCCAGTACCGACTGCCCGTTGCCTGTGCCAATGTTGTAGACCTCGTCAGTATCTTCAGAAATTGCCTCCATCGCCAAGAGATGCGCAGTGGCCAGATCTTCAATATGAACATAGTCGCGAATGCAGGTGCCGTCTGCTGTTGGGTAGTCATCACCAAACACCTTTAGGGCTTTTGGTCCTTCGAGGATATCCTGCAAAACCAGTGGAATCAGATGGGTTTCCGGATGGTGGTATTCACCAAATCGACCATCTTTCGAAGCACCTGCAGCATTAAAATAACGCAAAATAGTGAAGCCCATGCCATAGGTGCGTGCAAAATCCCTGATCATCCACTCAACCGCCAGCTTGGTTCTTGCATAGGGGCTGCAGGGGTCCTGCTCGGCATCCTCGGCCATGGGACTGGCGGGATTTAAACCGTAGGTTGCACAGGTGCTGGAAAAGAGAATTTTTTTAACGCCAGCTGCAACCATGGCATTCAACAGCGACAGAGTTCCGCCGATATTATTGTCATAATGATAGCTGGGATTTACCACCGACTCACCGACATTGGTGGCCGCAGCAAAGTGCATCACCGCGTCAATCTGATTGTCGCGCAGCGTTTTTTCCAAGAGCACAGTATCGCGAATATCACCGACGACCAGATTGGCGCCATCAACGGCTTTAGCATGGCCTTCAACAAGATTGTCATAGGCCATTACCTGATGACCTGACTCCTTTAAAAGCCGCAAGCAGGCACTGCCCACATAACCAGCACCACCTGTTAATAATATTTTCATTTTTTCCTCCATGGAATTTGAAATCCTTTATAGCGATAAAATATGACGCCAATACTTTACTGCATTAAATTTTGTATCTGTCGCTGATAAAAATTATTCGGCTGCCCCGACGATCGATCTCAAACGGAATCTCTCGTGGATTACCCAGCGCATCGCGAATTGCCTGATGTTTTTCCGCTGGCGCCAACAACATTAAAAACCCGCCACCCCCGGCACCCAACAACTTACCCCCCTGGGCACCGGCCTTGAGTGCGGCGCTGTACCAGTCATCAATATGTTGATTGGAAATACCAAAACCGAGAGATTTCTTAAGCAGCCAGCCTTGATGCATCAGCTCGGCAAAGTCGTCGATATTGCCGCTGCCGGAAATAACATTGCGCATCTCTTCGGCGAGATCGCGCATCTCTCTAAGTACCGCAAAAGTATCCTGGCGCTGGGTGCCGGCGCTCTGCTTGACCAGAATATCGTCGGCACTGCGCTGCTGTGCGGTATATAACAACAGCGCTCGCGACTCCAACTCGCGCAGGGTCTCAGGCCTATAGGGCACTGGTTCAATATCGACACTGTTATCCGGGTTAAAGCGCATATAGTTGAGTGAACCAAAAGCCGCAGCATACTGATCCTGTTTGCCAATTGGTTTTTTGAGAATATCGATCTCTATCTCACAGGCTTTTTCAGCCAACTGTTGAGGACTGCTTATCTGCCCCTTGTAGGCATTTAAGGCATTGATCAGACCCACTGCCAGGCTGCTACTGGATCCCAGACCTGTGCCCGATGGCACATCGCCAATAGTGGTGATCTCCAGGTGCCTGCCCAAATTAGTCATACGCAGGGCTTCTCTGGCGATGGTGTGTTCAATCTGGTCCAGGCTGTCGGCAATCTCGGTTTTGGTGTAGGCGATGCGTGTCGAGGCTTTAAAGCGTGGGCTGACGGTGACATACATATGCTGGGAGAGACCCACCGATAAAACCGCGCCCATCTCTTTTTGGTAAAACGAAGGTAAATCTGTGCCACCTCCGGCAAAACTGACCCGGTAAGGGGTTTGCGAAATAATCATTGGCTAATTCCTTTAGCATTGGTTTTATTTTGGCTTCCTGCATTTTGGGTCTGTTGCTGAATACTTTGGGTAAATTTTTCAAACAACGGATTTAAGCATGTGGCTATATCAAACTGATGCTCAACTCGCTGGCGGCCCTGTAAAGATAGTCTGCATCTTAAAGAACTACCATCAATTAACTGCCGTAGCTTAACTGCGAGTTCGGCGCTGCTGTTAGGCTCAGCGAGCAATCCGCTTTCACCATCGACCACAAGATCGGGAATCCCGACAAGGTTTGTCGACACTACAGGCACGCCACAGGCCATAGCCTCCATTAACATCTGTGGCAGACCATCCACATCACCATCACTGGCCCAGACACAGGGCAGGCAGTAAATATCGCCGCTGCGCATAAAATTGGGAATATCCTCCTGCAGGATCGGACGACCCGTCAGGGTGATCCTGTGGCCCAGGTGGAGCTGCTGAATCTGGTATTCCAGTTGATTTAAAAGTGGCCCATCGCCAGCAATGGTGCAACTAAAATCAACACCCTGCTGCTCGAGGCTTTTACAGGCTGAAATAAGGTATTTAAAACCCTTTTTATCCACCAAACGCGCCGCAGAGATGAGCCTGACAGGCCCCGTTTTGGCGTCCGAACCCGAGTCCAGACAGGGCGAAAACAGCGTTGTATCTATACCGCAGTAACTAATAATTAACTGGCTTTGATCTGCACCCTCGGCAAGATAAAAATCCTGGTGAAATGAAGAGATACAAACAATAAACTGCGCACGCTTGATCTTATCTTTCAGGGAGCAGCGCTCGCGAAAAAGATCCGCTGCATGGCCGGTAAAACTAAAGGGTTTATTTAACAGCCAGGCGGCGTACATACCCACAGTGCCGCAGGAATTAATCCACTGGGAATGAATATGAGAAACCTGCTGTTTGCGCAGCGATCCTGCCCAGGCGCAGGCCACAGAAAAGTGCACTATAGATTTCAGGCGAATGCCAAATGACTCTTTGCGGCCAAAAATACTATTCCACAGGGCAGGAAAAAAATACCGAGGAAACAAAAAAGGCGCCAGCAAAAGGCCCGTAAGCAAACGCCAGGGGCTTAGCGGGTATATATAATTTGTCTGCTCGGCAATCTGCTTGACGCGGTCAGATTTAAAAAACGTCGTCGCCGGCCTATGCAGAGAGTGCAAGCGAAAGGGAATACCCCTGTCGGCCAGAGCCATTAACTCATTGCCGACCCAGGCATTGCCAACACCCGTACTGGTTATATAGTGAATCATCCTAATCCTTTAGCGAGCAAGCGCTGCCCTATCTCTGTTTATTTTCCATTTTGTATTCAATAATTTTACTGGTCTTACCCAACAGTCTGTTGGCGTAGTAATGCAGCACCCCAAGTGCCTCAGGAAGCTTGCCCAGCAGAATAAAAACGCCATAAAGCAAACGCTGGGCAATGCTATTAGCGCGATCAGATTTCGATTTTGCAGCCTTGTAGGCTATCCGAACATAGAGGATCAAAAACACCAGGCTCAACAACAGCCATTGCCCGCTTGTTAACCAACTGAGAATCCCCGTCAAAATGCATAAAACCAGTAGGCCCGGCAGCAGCAATCCATAAATCAGACTGCTTAATAGCGGTTTCTTTTTATCGCTTATTTCGCCCTCCACAACGTCACGACGGTGCAGATCAAAACCATGAGCATAGGCGTGGCCGCAGCGTACCGAGCGCTTCCACCACTGGGAAAAATGCCGCATATTGGCATCGTGAACAGTCATCGGGTTATCCAGCCGCATCAGACGCAAGCCCTGCCTGCGAATACGGCGACAGAGATCTGCCTCTTCACCGGCGATCATGCTCTTATTAAAGCAACCCGCCGCCTTAAAGCTGCCAATGCGATGGATAGCATCGCCGCCACAGGCATTCACATCGCCTGCGTTGCCCTGCCACTCCATATTAATCAGCTGGTTATAAATCGTCGCCTGTGGAAAGCGCTCGCTGCGATTGCCGCAAACCGCGCCATAAGCGGGATGATTATGTAAAAACTGCAAGCCGAGATCTATCCAACCAGCAGCAACTTCACAGTCACCATCGACAAACTGCACAAACTGGCAATCGGGATAATGATCAACCAAATAACTAAACCCGGCATTTCTGCCCCGCGCCATGGTAAAAGGAACACCAATATCAAGATCGACAACATCCACACCAACAGACTTGGCATAGTCGGCACTGCCGTCCGTTGAACCGGAGTCCACATAGACCACCGGCCCAATGTGCTGGCTCTGGATTGAACGCAGGCAGCGCTTTAAACGCTCACCCTCATTGCGCCCAATAACCACGACCCCAACAACAGAATGATCAATCACACTGTGCCTCGACGGCCATAGACTGATGGCAATGGGCCATAATGTACTGAGTCGTCACATGCATAAGACTCTGATGAGCGTCCTCTGCCATGCCGTAGTTCTCAATGGGTATCCACACACAGTGCCTGGCAATATCCCGCAGTTTGCCCCCCTTAAAGCCGACAAAGGCAATCGTGGGCACACCCTGGCTGTTGGCGTATTCACAGGCCTTTACAACATTAGGGGAATTACCGCTGGAGCTAACCAGAAGAAGTGCATCATTTTTACCCAGGTAGTATTTGAGCTGCTGGCTAAAAACCTCCTCATAAGAAAGATCATTGCCCAGCGCAGTGAGCATCGCTGAATTTGAGGTTAAAGAAATTGACTTAATGGTTGGCTGGTTTTCGCGGTGGGTGCCCTTGGTTACATCACAGACCGTGTGGTCGCCTATAGCGGCGCTGCCACCATTGCCGGCAACCCAGAGAGTTCCATTGTTGTCCCTGACCTTGAGAAATTCATCCAGTACTGGCTCGAGTGATGATTTATCGAAGCTGTTTAGTACGCGAATATATTGCTGGTAGTAATCTTCTACAAAATCTTTGAAGTCCATTTTCATTCTCCCTGATTCAATTAATTCCTTTAGCTCGCTCTAAGGTCATTCCCATAGCGAGCCTGTTGATTCCATACGGCAGCCTGCTGATTATCCAGCAGCGCAGTGGCCCGGGACTTACCTAAAAGCAGGCACTTCCACTGATAGCTGCGAATAAACTTTCGCAGCTGTTTATCCCTGTACTTTGGAACCTGTTTGATAAGGCTTTCCAGATAACCCCAGAACATCGCCATACCGCCAAAAATATAGGGTGGGTGAAGCATGCGATAAACTGATGTTGCAAACATATATACCAGACCAGTGCCCATAAAATATTGACCGAAGCCATGGCGCATTCTGCCCCGATAAACACTGTCCTGACTGGAGCCCATAATTCTAAGATGAACAAACCGTAATTCTGGATCATCCCAGCTGCAGGCTATCCATCCCAACTGTCTACAGCGATGACAATCGATGGCATCCCACATCACCTCGGAGACAAAGCCCCCTATCTGCTGAAAACAGCTGGTGCGGTAAAACTTGGTCATGCCAACGGACATTTCATCACCGCGCTTTTCACTAATCAGGCTTTTGCCACGCTGGTTATAGGGCTTCCCACTGCAGGTACCGATTCGTGGATTATTGTTCATTCGCTGCATCAACAGTTGGAAGTAGCTAACGGGCAACTCCAAATCCAAATCCAACTTGCAGACAAACTGATAGCTATTGAGATCAACGACCCCCAGACCCGCATAAAAAGCCTCTATCACCCCCGGCCCGACACTGCGGTGGCCGCGGTTATCGCGAGTCACTATTTGAATAAAATCGTATTGATCGGAGTATTGCTGAAGAATATCGGGCGTGGCATCGGTCGAACCGTCGTCGACAATAATCCACTTGGCAGGAATCACTGATTGGTTCACAACGCTCTCCAGCGTTCTGATCATAAATTCGGCTTCATTTCGGCAGGGCGAAATAAGTAAGTAGGAATCGTCCATATATTCTCTAAATTACTGTCAAAACTATCTATCGATTAATCTCTAATTTATAGAATCAGAAATTAAAGCTGTATAACTCTACTTAACAGAAACAGAGAAAGGAATATCAAAGAGACTTTGAGACGGTCTTTAACATCAATTAGCCAACTGGTTCACATAATGAGTTACGTCTATAAATATAGACTATTTTTCACTTTGCACATGATTTCGATCAATCTTTTTGGACGTCCTTATTGAAATTGTCACAGGTCAACTCAACACCTAACCAATCGCCAACTATTTTTAAATCTCGATCAAATATTTCAGTCACTCGCTTGCGCTGAACAGCCGCTATCTCAGGCCGCTGTTGCATAGTGAACTGTCTTTTCACTCGATCCCTTAGCCTCTGAGGAATAAATGTTCTACGCACCCAAGTCAATGGCCGCGAATTTACCAGAAACTTATAACCATAAAACCGCCGGATACGCTGGCTGGAAACATTATCCTTTGCCAGATCGTCAATCCAAATTAGAGGCTCGGTGCAGCCAATAAACTCACCCACTCTGTTAAGAGCCTTATCCTTGTTATTTTTGAGGTCATCAAAGAAAAGTGGCAACACTGCCTCAGAACCAAATTCTTGCAGATAAGGACTTATCTGCATTCCATAACAGCTGTAATTGATCAATTCAGGATAGCGATCTATCGCCTGATTTATATCGCAGGAAATAACCCCCTCAGACCACTGATGCATATAGTGAGAAATAAGACGTTCAATCGGGTGACGCATTACATAAATCAACTTTGGCCGGGGAATAGCCGCTTTTAATCGCTGAATAGTATCCGGGTAATCAGGCAACTTAGTGTAATGGGTACTCGACTCGCCACAGATATCTTTCGCACTTGCACCACTAAATAGCCCTGTATACCAGCTCAAACCGCGACTGTAGATACCATCATCACTAAAAAAATTGGGTTCTTTTGGCGTTGACATAAAAATATCGGACTGGGCACTCAACTGATTATGCAGGGTGCTGGTAGCACTCTTCATCGCACCAATAATAATAAAGTCAGGCAATCTGGTGACGTTGGCCATTAGTAATTATCCGGATGAATATAGGGAGCGGCTGGTTTACAGAAATTAGTCCAGATATCCCGCCACTGCTTTTTACAGATAGTCGACTGGTAATTTCTGCTGAATAATTTGCGTCCCATTGCCACTAGCCAACCCAGATGCCAATAGATATTGGCCCTGAACAAACCAAAAAGACCAAAGTGCTTATGGTAGTAACGACTGCGCGATTCATAGAAATAACGTGGCAAACGCTTCTTTTTGGCTGTCTGACTTTTAACCGGCGAACTGCCCCCGCGCAGATGAACGACATGGGCCTCGGGATTATGGATGATTCCCCAACCCGCCTCTCGAGCACGCTTGCAGAAATCCACATCTTCAAAATACATAAAGAATTCTTCATCCAGTAAGCCTATATCCTCAAATACTTGCCTGCGAATCAGCACGCAGGCAAAACTTGTCCATTCGGGGTACATGACCTTATCAGAGACCCTTAGAGGCACTTCATAACGCTCAAAGAGCCTGGTTATTGGCCCAGTGGCAGCTGATCGGATAAGTTCGTTAATCGGCCTATGGAATCTGAAACAGCTTTCTTGAGGACTGCCATCGGGCCACTCCAGGCGCGGGCTGGCCATACCCATCTGTGGATTGTCTTGAAGGGTTTTGACGAGTAAGTCGATAGCCCCGGGGCGGACAATGGTGTCGCTATTGAGTAGGAGAACGAACTTGCTGGTGGATGCTTTGATGCCGATATTGTTGCCGGAGGAGAAGCCGCTGTTGGATGTATGGGCTACAAGTTGGCGCTGACTTGTATATCTTGAACTATTTATCCAAGCATCTAAAACTTTCACAGAGTCATCACCCGAATTATTGTCTACTATAAAAGTATTAAATTGATCGTCCTTTGATTTTTCATTATCTAAGGCATCCAGACAGTCGACAACCAGTTGCGGTGTTTGAAAATTCACTATGACAATGCTTACTTTCATCAGGCCTGTTTTTCTTACTTATGAGATAGGTAAAAGTGTAGTCAAAAATTTACATTTCTGAATAAAATTTGAAGCTAAATCTATGCTACTGACACTACTACCCTCTGTTCCTGTATGGAAAGAATCGAATAAGCTGGTTTTCGACAGAAAGTTCTATGATGGTGTTCTGAAATATTGCAGCCTTTGGCCCGGGAATGTTAGATGCGTTATGAGAGAAGGTAACAAAGAGCCACCAAAGTTTGGACTTGTTACCCTCCAAAAAGAAGAGTTACCGTTCGAAATACATATAGTTGAAAGCTGTAACAATATTACAGAGTCACACCTAACTGACTCAAATACTGTTTTAGCATCTGGTGACAATCACGAACTACTCCATATAAGCTACCTATGTAAGCAGAAATCAATTCGGTGTATTTATATTATCGAGTACACCCTAAAAACCCGGCTTCAGATTGTGGCCCTCGATGCTCCCACAATATTGCATCGCATAAAGCGAAGTATTTTTATTCTCAACCAGGAAAGACGACGCTCAAAAGCTTTCCTACATGCCAACGGTATACAGGCAAATGGTGTTCCATCATTTGATAGTTATAGCTCTGAGAAAAAAGATGACCTTCTCTACTTTGATAATCGAGTCAAACCTAGCGAAATCATCACTGATGCCCAACTTGGAGAGCGGCTTAACTACTTGGAGCTGAAAAAACCATTAAGACTGGCCTTTTCTGGTCGATTAATAAAAATAAAGGGGGCAGACGATCTTATCAATGTGGCACATTTATTAAATCTCGCCGGAGTGGATTTTATCTTCTCGATATACGGGACTGGTGACTTAGACACCTATATGCAAGATCAGATCATACAAAAGAAACTAACTGATAAAGTATTTTTAAAAGGATCTGTGGATTTCAACTCAGCTCTGCTACCTGCCCTCAAAGCACACACAGACCTATTTGTTTGCCTGCACAAACAGGGAGATCCTTCATGCACCTATATAGAAACCTTGTCCTGTGGACTTCCTATCATAGGATATGAAAATGAGGCATTTACTGGAATATTATCTAAGAAGGATATTGGATGGTCAGCTCCGATCAATGATACAAAAGCGATAGCTAGAATCATTCAGCTGCTAGACAACAATAGGCACCTAATAGCTGAAAAGGCTCAAAATAGTGTTGAAATAGCGAAAGAAAATGACTTTGAAACCACATTTACGAGGAGAATTAATCACCTTATTGGCGAAAGGGGTTAAGAATTTACTATCAGGAATTACTATTAATTTTGTTAACAGCCAGTCCAATAATTTTTTCAAGCTTACTTATATCTATACTAAAACCGCCACAATCTCCAGCATCACCAACAACGAAGCCATAGGTCATTTCAATACAATCTGCATAGTCTTTATAAACATTATTGAATCTGTTTGGAGGCTGGAGAGTAATGATTGCCCCATGATCATTACCAGAATAATTAAAGTGTGATAGTTGACTTCCTTCCACCCCGATCAAAATGTCTACACGACACTTTGATATGATATCGTCTACTGAATTACATTCAGGATCAACAATATCAAAATTATTTCTTTTCAAGAAATCAATAACCTCAACCTCATTGATAAGGCCTCTTTGCTGACCAGATGACCCTCTTAATATCATCACACCACTTTTAGAAGACCTTGGATATTTACATTGTATCTTGCTTCTCAATAAGTCATATCGATCTTTCTTACTTGAATTCTGACCATAGTCTTCGAGAATTGTTAACTCTCTAATGCGTCCACTTGAATAATTTTTGGGGTTAATACCAAAGAGTGAGGAATAGTCCTTCTGATGCTCGGTGATTTGACTCATATAGCCCAATGGGAGGGAAATCTCCTTAGATGCAAGGTACTTTGGTATGTCATCCCTCATCCAGTGCCCAAAGTATTTAGCCCCCATTGCTGAACAAGATAGGCAGCCTGAAGGAATCTCTTCGAATATACTGTCAGTTAGTAACTTATCTCTACTGCCACTAAGACAGTATTTCATATTACCTTTATAAAGATTTCCGTTGGAAGCCCGAACATCTTTAAGCTGGTATGCAATGGTTGGAGCATGTGTTCTTTCTCCACCCAAGATCCGTATCCGTTCTCGATCTATACTAGTTTCGTCCTGAACTTTAGTAATCTTGTCTAAGTCCTCAAGATTAAATAGAGCTCTGGGTGAGATAGCCTTTTCTTGAGGAGAAACAACCCATGACGAATCTGAGCACTCTTTGTAGTTTTTCCTTCCACCCAGAAGAACGCGCGCCTTGTAGTCAAAACTGACTGTATTTATTTTCTTCAAAATATACCTTAGCTATCTAAAGAGGATTTTATTTCATAATCTTTCTTTTGTTATCCAATTAATTATAAGCTGCTCATATTTCACGCTTATTGGAAAATGGGTACTCAACATCAGGCGTGGGGAAACCAATAAATTTACATAGCGAAGTCCACTTGTCTTTCTGTTCGACCCTAATCTCCAAAAAGTTGGGATGACCTTTAAATCTCTCATAAATCATTGCAGAGTGTTTGTCATATGTTTTTGAAAATAATTCTAGATCGAATACCGGACTGCCATACACTTTTAATCTTAACGCTTCCCCTTTTGCATTAATTGCAGGCAATTCAAAATGTTTTCTACATGATTCCAGCCAAGCTGCTTTATTTCTATTGGTATAAATAATGTAACTGTCAGGGTATTTTTTAAGTAGATCATCAAGAAAAGCAACTACTGGGAGGTCACTAAATGCCCTTTCCCTCTCAAATTTCCAATGCCATTTGAATTCCAAAGTCTGCCCTACTAAGCGGTAAGGCTGTGGATAGTGCATTGATTTTATACCTAAAATTTCAAAAGCATCATGAAGAGAGGTAGTACCTGTTTTTGATAGCCCAACCACAAGAATTTTTCTATCTTTAAAGGGATTTACCCTCTCTAGATAATTCCATCTTACATATGGAATAATGTTTTTAACTTTAGATATTAAGTGGTTATTTAATAACGATTCCATGCAGGTACGGACACCCTAATTAACTTTAGACTTATATTGGATTTTATTTTTCGTTCATATAAGTATAGCCATAAACTATCCAAAATCTAAAATATTTAAGTGACATCTTTAGTCACAGGCATTTCTGCCATAACCGTCACTAATATAGCCATCTATCGAGTCGACGGTATATTCCTGCTGCCATAAATCCTTTGATTGATCTAGAAGATTTCGCCTAAGTTGTTCGAAAGTCAGCCCTAAAGATGATGCATAGGATTCTATGGATCTCTCAGGTGTTATCATTTCAACGGCCGTATTAGTCGCTCCTACTTCGTTTGAAGTTAACTGCCAATCTGAAAAATTGTAATTTATAGAACCCACCCGAAACCAATCACTTAATTCAGCTTCAGAGAAATAGGCATTATTTTTAAAGCTAATTTCTATTAGATTATTTACCCTAATTGGACGCAACTTACTGTTTTTTAGTTGTATTAAATTATTTTCAACCTGAATATTCTTGTATTCATCACCGGTTAGTAAGAGTGCAGCTGCGTTCTGTGCGGTGCTTTTATTGATCAAACCTATAATTAAATTATTCTTTACGGTTACATCGGAGCTATGACCAGATACTACTATTCCTTTTAGGTTTGTTACCTCAGCATTATTATTGTGCAAGAGGTAATTTCCACAAATTACACCGCCATCCCAATCAGTTGCATCAATATACCACCCAAGGGTTCGATTCGTTGGCTGATCCTGACCTATAGAGAACATAATATTATTACTAATAGTCATATTCTGCCATCGATGACCAGTATCATAATCCCTATTTCCTCCAGCACTTATCCCTATCTCCCCACCAATGTACACATTATTATCAACAACAATATTCTTTGCCTGAATAGAATCAAATCCATCCTCGGATCTGGAATCTGCAGTCCATTTATTATGAATACTTGAAGATGAGATAAAGATATTTTTTCGAAATACCGTATCTTCTGATTTTGGAAAATAGGTATTATGGTTAAACATAGTTGCTTGGCCCCCTTCCTTCTCATTTCCAGACCCTACTTGTTGCTTGTACCAACCATTATGGTAAAAAATATTTTCCTCTAAAAGTACAGATGAGCTTCCAGCATACATGCCTTGCGCATGATTTAATTCGCTATATGAGTTTTCAATAACATTTCGTCTAACCACCACATCGGTGAACTTTCCTCCTCCATTGAAAGACAATCCCTTACTAAAGAAATTTAATCTATTGTTTTCTAAAAGAATTGCTCCCATAACTCTTTCTCTTGGCGAATATGCGCGTATGCCTATTGAATCCTTTACATTACCCCATCCTGAAAATTCTGGAGAAGAGGGGTCTCTCTTATATGCGTACAAAGAAATTCCAATAACAGCTATATAGTTTTGATCGGCCCATATCCTAAGAACTTCAGAGGCATCAGATCTTATAGTAGGCCGAACAGTGCTAGTCCCATATGATGTTAATAAGAACCTTTCATTAACAGATCTACCTCGGGGTAATTCCAACTTTTCATGTACCTCCCAGCTATCACCCTTAAACAAGAGAATCCAGTCAGGAAATCCATCACGCGCATGCTTCATTGCCAACTCAATTGTTTTAAAAGGCTTAATCAACCCCGGATCCTCAACATCAGCTATATCCCTTAGCGCATAAAACTCCGCAGTTTCATCATTACCAACTGAGGAACTAACATAAATAAGTCTCGAGTCTTCAGAAGGAGTAATAATTGACCAACCACTTTCATCCCAGCCATTAGTCTCACGGGGATAGAGATTAAATTCACCTGGCTGGACACTGTAGTCGCTTTGGTTTTTCTCGTATTCAGAATTAGTATCTGCAGTGCTTGCCACTGGCGTCCCTGATTCAGAGGAAGAGTCACTGCTGGCAACAGGTGTTATTGACAGATTCTCTGATCTATCATCCTCAGTCGGGGTTGATTTACAGGCCGTTAAACTGAAAATTATCAGAAAAAATAACAGATACTTTGATTTGATCATGGCGATCCACTCTCCAATAAAAACGCTCTGAATACTATCTCCGTTTTAATGGTCTGTCTTTGAGAATTCTCAAGATGCGTGATCCAGGTTTGATAGTTCCATGACAAATGCTGAATTAGCTCACATTTGCACCAAAAGCTAACACAGGAGAGGTACCAATTAAGGGGTTTTCGAAGGCTTGGCGCCTAGTATTAATTTCTCATCTCAGCTGCTAGCAATTAAATAAGCTCCGATTAACTCCAGGAGCCGAATTTCTCTTGTCACTCCACTTATATGATCTATTGTTAAGGGAGTAGATATAAGGAAATATCCAATGCCCAACTCCCTTCATAGACGATCATTTATGAGCAGTATTCTGCTCGTTTCTTTAGCACCATTAACGACTACCAAACGGCCAAATCTGACTAAAAATCAAGTTAACGAAAATCAACAGATATTTAGGGCTGTCAAACCCCTTGATCAGGATTTTGTGTCTGTCAATGGATGGGTTTTACCAAAAGAGACTCTGATCAAGGGCACCCGCTAGCATGCTATTTGATTTCAACTTTCAAACTGACATAGATAAACATTATGACGTTTGTGTAGTGGGTACAGGCCCAGCAGGTATCACATTAGCAAGAAAACTCTCAGAGGCGGGCCAAACAGTCCTTTTGCTTGAAGCAGGAGGACTTGATTACTCGGAACAATAACAGGACTTTTATGAGTGTGAAGTTGCGGGGCACAATACCTGGCGAAAGTTTTCCCGGCTGAGGTACTGTGGCGGCACCTCCAATCACTGGTCGGGCCGCTGCCGACCCTTTGATAGCTCCGA
>ERZ1047472.1565-NODE-1565-length-17576-cov-5.941099_pt1 | contig 17576 bp, 17 predicted proteins | sample MGYA00383095_ERZ1047472 | MGnify/ENA primary metagenome ERZ1047472 (study PRJEB29581, sample SAMEA5548365) | metagenome | biome: marine; feature: coastal; material: water | depth 1 m | study: Short-term variability in the microbial, nano- and picoplankton... | reverse complement strand
GCTATTAAAGATGTCTTAGAACTAAAATCTATTGCACCTTTGAGCTATGTAATACCTACAATAGAACAGATGATTTTACACAAACGTAAAATTCAATTAATAAGAGATATTGAAAAAATAATAATTAAAGATGCAATACAAAATAACAATTTCAAAATATATTAGGTTATCACTATTTACTTTTTTTTTAGTTTTTATAGGGTTACAAGTTTCTGGACAAAAACTAAAAATAGATGGAGTAGTCGTTGTTATCGGTAAAAATATTGTTTTAGACTCCGATATTGATAAATTTAAACAAGAAGTAGAATTAAGAAGTGAAGGGAAAATAAAAATTACTGACTGCGAAATGTTAGAAGAATTAATGCAGCAAAAATTAATGTCTCATCATGCAGTTATTGATAGTATTACTGTTGCTGATGAAGAAATTTCATCCAGAGTAGACAGAAGTATACAGTATTTTACGCAACAATATGGCAGTATTGAAAAAGTGATTAAAGCATATGGATTTAACGATTTAGATGATTTAAAAAGAGAATTAAATTCAGTTCAAAAAGAAAATATTTTAATAGAGAAAGAGCAACAAAATATTACAGAGAAAATCGATGTAACTCCTGAGGAGGTTCGTTTGTATTATAATGGATTGAAAGAAAAAGAAGAATTACCTCAATTTCCTGCAGAAATAGAATTAGCCCAAATAGTCATTAAAGCTATACCTACCCCAGAAGAAACAGAAAGAGTAATCAACAAGCTCAATGAAATAAAAAAACAAATAGAAGACGGTTCTAATTTTAAAATGAAGGCGATTATTAATTCTGATGATCCAGGTGTTACAAGCAATGGTGGTGAGTATTCCGTAACAAAAGAATCTAGTTTTATTAAAGAGTTTAAAGAAATGGCATTTACCTTAGATGTTGGGCAAGTTTCAAAGCCTTTTAAATCAGAGTTTGGCTATCATATTATGCAATTAAATGCCATTAAAGGAAATACCCGAGTCGCTTCTCATATTTTAATGCAGTTAAATGTTCCTGAAGAAAAGTTAAATGAAATTAAAAGAAAAGCTGAAAAAATTATTTTAGAAATTAGAGAAGGAAAGTTAACGTTTAATGATGCTGTAAAGAAATATTCTAATGATGACGACTCAAAGAATAATGTGGGTCTCATTATAAACCCATCTACTGGAGAATCGAAATTTGATTTAACAAGAATGGATCCTGCTTTTTATGCAAGAGTTAGCGATTTAAAAAAAGGTGAAATGACAGAACCTTTTTATGATGAAGAAAGGTCTGGTAGTAAAATGTTTAAGTTTATTTTAATGAAAGATAGAACGAACACACATACTGCTGACATCATTGAAGATTACGTTAAAATTCAACAATTGGCGCTTCAGAAAAAGAAAGAAGAAACCATTACAAAATGGTCCAAAGAAAAGATAAAAGATACGTATATTAAAATTGGAGAAGTTTACAATAAGTGTACATTTGATAAGAACTGGAAAAAAGAAATAAGCAAATAATGTCTGATGTGGAAGCTGTAAAAGATCTAGTTCTTAAATATGACACCCTAAAAACAGAAATAGGGAAGGTTATTATAGGTCAGCATGAAGCTATAAACTTTACTTTATTATCTATTCTTTGCGGTGGCCATTCACTTTTGATAGGTGTACCCGGTTTGGCTAAAACATTGCTGGTTAATTCTGTTTCAGATGCTTTAGGATTGCGTTTTAAAAGAATACAATTTACTCCAGATTTAATGCCTTCTGATATTTTAGGAAGTGAAATTTTAGATAAAAAAAGACATTTTAAATTTATAAAAGGACCAATTTTTTCTAATATTATACTTGCAGATGAGATAAACAGAACTCCTCCTAAAACTCAAGCAGCTTTGTTAGAAGCTATGCAAGAAAGATCTGTTACTGTTTCTGGAAATCATTATAAATTAGATTTACCTTTTTTTGTATTAGCAACTCAAAACCCTATTGAACAAGAAGGAACCTATCCTTTGCCAGAAGCTCAGTTAGATCGTTTTATGTTTTCAATCAATTTAGAATATCCTTCATTCAGTGAAGAAGTAGAGGTTGTAAAAAGTACGACAGGTAATGATGCCCAAATTATAAATTCATTATTTTCACCTGAGGAAATTGTTGCAGCACAGAAGTTGATACGTAAGATTCCGATTACAGACAATGTTATTGAATATGCCGTTGGCTTAGTTCGAAAAACACGACCGAAATCTAAACAAGCAACAGAATTGGTAAGGTCTTATTTAGATTGGGGTGCAGGTCCCAGAGCTTCTCAAAATTTAATTCTTGCAGCGAAAGCCCATGCAGTTGTTAATGGGAAGTTTTCTCCGGATATAGAAGACGTAAAAGCTGTAGCTAAGCCTATCTTATCTCATAGAATTGTAAAGAATTACAAAGCAGAAGCTGAAGGAATTACCATATCTAATATTATAAAATCGCTCTTGTAACTTTTTAACGATATTCTAATTCGCTTTCCTAACTTATTTTGGTTACCCTCTGTATTTTTTGTAGTTTTTTTAAAAATAAAAAAATCAATCTTTGAGAAAAGAAATAGGAGAAAAGAGATTCTATATATTTAAGATGTAGAAAATTGATATTACTTAATTTTCAAAAAAACTAAATACATTTCCACCATATCGTTTATCATAACTATGATTTTCATGATTAGATAAGTCTGTATGTTTAGAATGTTCAATTATTAAAACTCCATCAACATTGAGTAATTTTTTTGTAAATACAATATCTACAATTTTTGAAAACTGTTCTGCTTCAAAATCATAAGGAGGATCTGCAAAAATTACGTCTGTTTGTAAAGCAGTCTTTTCTAAAAATTTGTAAACATCACTTTTAAAAGTATGGATGGGTAAATCTAATTCTTTAGCAGTATTAGAAATGTATTTTATACAACCAAAGTGAGCATCTATTGCATAGATCGTTTTTGTGCCTCTAGATGCAAATTCGTAACTGATATTTCCTGTGCCAGAAAATAAATCTATTACAGATATACTATCAAAATAATAGGTGTTATTTAAGATGTTAAATAAGGATTCTTTTGCCATATCTGTAGTTGGACGAACAGGTAAATTTTTAGGTGCTGTTAAACGCCTGCTTTTATGCTTTCCAGAAATTATTCTCATGAACCTAAAAGTATATAGTTTGAATGTTTAGAGTAATTTAGTTGTTTAAAAATGGGGTTATTACTTTCTAAAAATAAAACATTCCTAATGTATTGATAAGTTATAGTATAAAGTTCAGATTCTAACTCAATATCTCCTGTAAAATATAGTTGTATTTCTTCTACATCTAATTTTAATTGTTCAAACGTAAACAAGATATAGTAAATAAAGTCTTCTTTAGTTTCAAAAGAAAAAGAATTTGAAAAATACAATTGTTTATTTTGTATTACGACAACATCAAAACTGTCTGAAGAAACATTTACGTAGACCACTTTTTCGTCAGAATTATTGATGGAAATTAATTTTTCAATAAATATAGTAAGATGATGTTTGTATTCGAATTCACCAAAATTTTGAAAAAGAAAATTATTAATATTTACATAAGGTATGTATACATTTTTTGCTTTTATACTTTGTATGTCATCAAAAGTAATAAAGTCTGAAGTTAGTGTCTTTATATTAAAATTAAGATATTCTGAAAGTTTGTCTTCAGAAAAGTAGGTGTTTGGAACTAGACAGGATAGATTATTTTGATGAACTACTGATACTGAAGAAAAATCTTTTTGTAAATAGGAATCTGTTTTAAACAGTTCTTCAATTTTTTTTAATAAACTTTCTGGAGTTATTTTTTTTTCTTTAAAAAGATACTCATGAAAGTAAAGAATTTCTTCTGATGTATTGTCAGTTATACAAAAAGAAAATCCATCCAAATTAAATTGGATGGATAACTTAGTGTCTTTTGTATCTCTCAAAGAAATAGTGCTACTCTTTTTTATCACGTTCTTGTTTATCATAAGATGGTGGCCAATTACCACCCGTTGAAACTTCCTCTAGAGAACCAACAGAAACAAATTCTCCTTTAATTTGATCTGTAGCAATCGCTTCTAACTCTTGTTTTACGAGAGATTTACTCATTCCTTTTAAAATATCTATCTTTTCAGTTTTTACATAAAATGTTGGTACTACTAAGCCTTGAACTTTTTCTACAGTACTGATAACAATATCAAATTCTTTTCCTTCAACACCGGGGACTTTAAACATATTTTTATAATCTCTACCTTCAAAATATTTTAAAACAGGTTCATATCCAATAGTATCTTTTTTTCTTTTGGTTACATCATCGATAATACCACCCCCTTTATTAACTTTTATTATGGTGTCTTTTGTTTCCGTTAATGCAAGTTGAGCTGAATCAATAAACTGAATTAAACCAGCTTTATCATTTGTATATTTTCCTGTTACTTCAAAATGCTTTACTTCTGCATCTCTAATTATTTTAAGGCTTTTTACAACTTTAGCAAATTTTGCAACTTTTTTCTTATTGAAATTAATTGGCTCCATGATGCCATTATAAATCTTAAAAACTAAAAAAACTGTCAGAAGTAAAAGCAATGAAGATGCAATCCATCTAAATTTTAATGGTAAATATTTAACTACAACAATAGCTAAAAGTACTGCAACTAAAACCGCTGCTAAAATCATTCCTAGTAATCCCATTTTTATTATATTTTGTATAGTGTTAGAGCAAATCTACAATTTTTTTTTAATGATAAAAACTTTTATTTACAAATCAATGTATCTTTGTTGTATTAAATTTTTTATGATAAAAATTACAACTGAATTTTACGCAAAATTAGTTCAAAAGTTTCAATACTACCCTACTTCAAAACAAAACAAACTTTTGGGGTTATTGAGTGACTTTACGTTTGGTGAAGATAAAGATGATTTATTTTTACTCAAAGGCTTCGCGGGAACTGGTAAAACAACAATAATTAGTGCTTTTGTTAACAGTTTAAGTTTAACGGGTAAAAAATCAGTTTTGTTAGCCCCTACTGGAAGAGCTGCAAAAGTAATTTCTGTGTATTCAAAAAGACCTGCTTTTACAATTCATAAAAAAATATATTTTCCTAAGAAACAATCTAATGGTTCTCTAGACTTTGTTTTACAAACAAACAAGCATAGAAATACAATTTTTATAGTAGACGAAGCCTCTATGATTTATAATAGCAGACAAAACCAAAAACTATTTGAATCTGGTTCTTTATTAGATGATTTAATTAGATATGTCTATTCTGGCCATCATTGCAAATTAATATTCATTGGGGATACCGCACAATTGCCGCCTGTGAAATTATCCATTAGTCCTGCACTAGAACAATCAAACTTAATATATGAGTATCAAAAAAATATAACAGAAATTGAGTTAGATGAGGTTATGCGTCAACATGAAAATTCAGGGATACTAGCAAATGCAACTTTCTTAAGACTGATGATTCAAAATGATGCAACCAATTTTCAATTTGAAATTAATTTCCCCGATATAATAAGGCTGATTGATGGTTATGATATTGAAGATGCTTTGGTAACTGCTTATGAAAAAAATGGTGTAGAAGATACCGCTTTTATTGTTCGCTCAAATAAAAGAGCAAATCAATATAATCAACAAATTCGTTTGAATATCCGTGGTCAAGAAAACGAAATCTCTGCGGGTGATTATATTATGGTTGTAAAAAATAATTATTTTTGGTTAAAAGAGAATTCTGTTGCAGGCTTTATAGCAAACGGAGATATTTGTGAGGTATTAAAGATTTTTTCAATCAAAGAATTGTATGGTTTTAAATTTGCTGAAGTTGAAGTTAGGATGATTGATTACCCTGATATGCAATCTTTTGAAACAGTAATATTATTAGATACTTTAACAAGTGAAACTCCCTCTTTAACGTTTGAAGAGTCCAATAAATTATATCAGGCAGTCAAGGAAGATTATATCCACGAAAAATCTAAATATAAGCAGTTTGTAGCAATAAAGAACAATGTATTTTTCAATGCATTACAAGTCAAATTTTCTTACTCTATGACCTGTCATAAATCTCAAGGAGGTCAGTGGAAAACAGTGTTTATAGAACAACCATATTTACCAGAAGGGGTGTCTAAAGAATATTATAGATGGTTGTATACAGCAGTCACAAGAGCTCAAGAAAAGTTGTACTTGATTGGTTTTAAGGATGAGTTTTTTAATGATTAAGGTAACAAGTAGTTAATTGTAATTCGGCCATATTGGTCGCCATACTTATATCTTAACCCTTCCGATTTCTTGGTGTTGTAGATAAAAATGTATCCAAAATTTAGACGATTAATTGTAAACTTTAATCCAATTTCAATGTCCAAAATAAGCGGTTTGATTTTTTTAGTTATTGGGCTTGTTTTGTTAAGAAAGCTGCCTTGTAAAGTAGCGTCATAAAAGACATAATTCAACATCGATTTTACATATAAGAATGATTCAGTCTCTCTAAAGTAATTCGTGTGTTTATTATTTAAATTTGTATTAAAAGCGATGCTATTTGTTGATTTTTGTAATGGTATTAACCCAATTCTTGTATAAAACCCAGAGGAAGTATTTGTGATAACAGAACCTAAATTTAAAGAGTTAATCCAAGAAATATCAAAATACTTTTTTTTACTATTTACGACTGTTTTTAAATAGTTGGTATTAAAATTTAATCCAAATGCATTTTTTATTTGATATTTCCAGCCAGTAGCTTTTCTAAAATCATAAATGTTGTGGATAAATTCTTGTAGTTCTCTAGCAAAAGAATTTGATCCGATGACACCAACCTGTAGAGAGGTTTTTAGTATTTGGTAGTTTTTGTAGGCTCTAATCATTCCAAATCCAGCATATAGATATCCTGCAAAAGGTCTGTCGTGTTCTAGCGGACTATTTACAACAGATTTATAAGGGGTATACATTTTATGGCCAATTTGCCATTCATAAATACGTTTATCTAAAAGATTCTTTTTACTGTTTAAAAGCTGTCTGTATGTTAAAAAAATACCACTCGTGTAATAACGATCTTTAAATGAAGAAACATACAAATCGTTGTCGGTTATTAGGCTAATTTCTCGAGAAAATTTTTCTTGAGAACAGGTACTTAAAGATACAAATAAAAAAAGAATAAATATGAAGAATTTCATTGTTAACAAATATAACAGAACTTATTTAAAAAGCTCTTTTTATCATGGGTTTCTGAAAAAAAGTAGCTATTTTTAGACCAAGTAATTAGAAGTGATGGAGATTAAAAAAGGATTAAGTTTAGAAGACTTTCAGAAAGTAAATAATATCAATGAGTTAGTAGCACTTATTGAAGAGAAAAGTGAGAATAGTAATAAGGTAAAGAAAATAATTTTATATGACGAAGAATTACGGTTACTTCAAATAGAACTCGTTAAATTACAGCGATGGATCTCTAAGAATAACAAACGAGTTGCGATTATTTTTGAAGGTAGAGATGCTGCTGGAAAAGGAGGTAATATCCGAAGATTTATGGAGCATTTAAACCCTCGATCTAGTAGGTTAGTCGCATTGAATAAACCGACAGAAATTGAAAAAGGTCAATGGTATTTTCAACGTTATATTAAAGAATTACCAAATCCTGGTGAAATTGTTTTTTTTGATAGAAGTTGGTATAATAGAGCAGTTGTAGAACCAGTCATGGGTTTTTGTAAAGAGCAGCAGTACAAAGAATTTTTATTACAAGTCCCTGAATTTGAACACATGATGTACGAGGATGGTGTGGTGATCATAAAGTTTTGGCTTTCCATAACAAAGGACGAACAATTAAAACGATTTGAAGGAAGAAAAGAGACCCCATTAAAAAGATGGAAATTTAGTCCCGTAGATAAAAAAGGGCAAATTCTATGGAATAAATATACTCATTACAAAGAAGAAATGTTTTCTAAGACACACACATCATACAGTCCTTGGATGATAATAAAAACAAATGATAAAAAAGCGGCAAGATTAGAAGCAATTAGACATGTTCTATCTCATTTTAATTACGATGGAAAAGCAGCTGCAAAAACAGTCTTAAATCCAGATCCAAATGTTGTAATGCGTTACTTCAGATCAAACACTTAAATAGATTAAACTTATAATGAAAATAGGAATTAAAGATTTAAAAAAGCTCAATTCTAAAAAAGGATTGTTAGCGCTTTTATCAAAAGAACCTTTAAATATCGAAAGGGCATTGAGATATGTTGACTATCAGAAAAAGTTAGAAAAACTTCAAGTGGAGCTTATTAGATTACAAACTTGGGCAATTCAAAAGGAGGAACGTATAATTGTTATTTTTGAAGGAAGAGACGCCGCAGGTAAAGGAGGAGCAATAAGAAGGTTAACAGAGCGTATTAATCCACGTCACATGAGAATTGTAGCATTGTCAAAGCCAACCAAAGATGAACGCTCTCAGTGGTATTTTCAGAGATATATTGAACAACTACCCAAAGCAGGAGAAATTGTTTTTTTTGATAGAAGTTGGTATAATAGAGCAGTAATAGAACCTGTAAACGGATTTTGTACTCAAGACGAATATGAAGTCTTTATGAATCAAGTGAATGATTTTGAAAGAATGATTTTACAATCGGGAATCCATGTTGTAAAAATATACATGTCTATCTCTAAAAAAGAACAATCCAAACGTTTTGCAGACATTAAAAGTGATCCATTGAAACAATGGAAAATGACAAAATTAGATGAAAAGGCTCAAGACCTTTGGAATGACTATACAGAGTATAAAAATGCAATGTTTAAAAGAACAAATACAAAAATTTCTCCTTGGAAGATTATCAGAGCTAATAGAAAAACAGATGCTAGGGTAAATGTGATTACACATATTTTAGACAGTATTCCTTATGACAAAAAATTAAAAGTGTAGTCTAATCTTTTTTTATTTCAGAGAAGATATAATAAATTTCAGCAGCAATTTGCTGATTTGTCTTTAAATAAGTTTCTTCTTGTAAATCTGTTTCATCAGATGATTTAGGGTCTACAAAAGGCAAGTGAAACCTCAGTAATGCTTCAGGGATAAAAGGACAATTTTTGTCTGCATTATTACACGTAGTAATTGCAATAAAAGGGTTCTTATTTTCTTCATTATCATATCGCTTAGAATACCCTAGGATAGATTTTGAGGTTCCTTTAAAAGAAATAATATATTTAGGGTTTTGATGAGAAAAATTTTCTAGGTTAAAAGAAAACCCAACCTGTTGCAGGGTCTTTACAGTATTTCTGAAAAATGCAGTTACTTCTGTTCCTCCCGAAAAACTATTGATATTTAAATCAAAGTAATTTGCTGCAAAAAACCCCCACACTTGACCTAACTGACTTCTTCTTGAATTGTGAGTGCAAATAAAATTTAAATTAACAACACCATCTTTCTTATATTTTTCTAAAATTCCATGAGATATTTTTTGCAATAATTTTTTTCTTTCATCACTTAATACAATTTTCGCATTGGCATTTATAAAGAAATTTTCAGTAGAAATGGCTGAAGTCATCATCATCTTGTTATTTTTGCAGCAAAGATAGTAAGTTCAAAACTTAAAACAAATTAACAGAAGGTTAACAATGTGTATAGAAATTGGTCATAAAGTAGCGGTTTTAGATGATGTTTTAAAAGGTAAAGTCATCAATATTATAGGTGATGAAGTAACAATAGAAACTACTGATGGAATGATTTTTAATTTCAACTCTTCAGAATTGGTGCATATTGAAATTGAACAACATGAATTGTCTAAATTTAGCGATATTAACAATTCTCTTTTAAAAGATAAACTTTCTCAAAACCCTCCAAAGAAAAGCCTATTTAAAAATAATAAAAAAGAAGTTGTTTTTGAAGTTGATTTACATATTAATAAACTTACAAAATCTATCAAAAACATAGATAATTGTGACATGTTACATCTTCAACTCGATACAGCTAAAAATAAAATTGAGTTTGCTATTTCTAAAAAAATTTCTAAAATTGTTTTTATTCATGGAATAGGAGAAGGGGTTTTAAAATCTGAACTTCATAGATTGCTAAAAAAATATCCAATAAAATTTTATGATGCTTCCTATAAAAAATATGGTTTGGGTGCCACTGAAGTTTATATTTTTCAGAATTCTAATTAATTGTATTTTTGCTTTATGAATACTTTCTATCTAGACAATGCAGCAACGACTCAAATTGATGAGCAGGTAATAGAAGTTATACATTCCTCGATGAGGAATAATTATGGAAACCCTTCATCAGTTCATCAATTTGGAAGAAAAGCAAAATCAGCAATTGAAACTGCAAGAAAAAATATAGCAAAACATTTAAATGTATCTGCAAGTGAAATTATTTTTACAGCTGGAGGAACAGAAGCTGATAATTTAATTTTACACAACGCTGTTTTTAATTTAGACATAAAAAGGATTGTTACTTCTAAAATAGAACATCATGCTGTTTTACACACTTGTAATTATTTAGAAAAAGTACATAATATTGTTGTTGATTATGTTGATGTAGACGAATTTGGGTCGGTTAATTTAGCTCATTTAAAGGAATTGCTCTCTAATTCAAACAGCAAAACGTTGGTGAGTTTAATGCTTATTAATAACGAAATTGGCAATTTCTTAGATGCAGAAAAAGTTTCTGAGATTTGTAAAGGTCATAATGCATTATTTCATTCAGATACGGTTCAAGCAATTGGTCATTTTGAAATTGATTTACAAAAAACACCAATCGATTTTATAGTAGCAAGTGCTCATAAATTTCATGGTCCTAAAGGAGTAGGTTTTGCTTATTTTAAAAAAGGTTTTGGAATTTTACCGATGTTTCACGGTGGTAATCAAGAGAAAGGTGCGAGATCTAGTACAGAAAATGTTCATTCTATCTTAGGGATGGAAAAAGCATTAGACATTGCGCTTTCTAATTTAGAAAAAGATAAAGATACTATTGAACGGTTGAAAAAGTATTTTATTTCTGAGCTACATAAAATATCAGAAGATATCGAATTTAATGGTTTTTCGTCCATTTTAAATAAGAGTACTTATACCATTTTAAATGTACGTTTTCCTCTGAATAATGACATGCTTTTATTTAGTTTAGATATGGCAGGTATTGCTGTTTCAGGAGGAAGTGCTTGTCAGAGTGGGAGTTCTTTGGGTTCTCATGTACTGATAGAAATCTTAAGTAAAAAAGAAGCTGACAAAACCTCTGTGAGATTCTCTTTCTCAAAATATACAACGATACAAGAGCTTGATTTTGTATTGACGTACCTAAAAAATAACCTAAAAAAAGAGTAAAATAATTATTAAATTTTTAAATAATTTTTAGCTTTAATTCCGTTTTAAGTACACTTTCGTCTTATTAAATAGATTTTTGCCTTTGTAAGTTGTTGTACTACTTTAATTTTAAGAGTGAAATATTGTATTTTATTCCCAAATTGACAAAAGGACTATTCAGTTGACCTCCAACTGCACTAACCAAACCTCCTGAGGTTCTGAGTCTTAGAGTTTTTGAAATTTTACAATCGACACCTAAACTTGGTTTTATAATTAAACCTTGACCAGTACTAATATTACCTCCACCAGCTGCCCCTGTTAATAGTTGAGAAAAAAGAGTTGTAGAACGATGAAAGAGTGGTTTTGTTTTTATGCCAAGACCGATAATTCCCTCTGCATAAGCACCAGCATTTCCAAAGTTGGCAAATGAAGTTTGTCCTGCTATAAAAATATTATTATTCACGTATAAATTTAGTTGTAATGAGATTTGATGTAAATTTTCATTGGGAAGTTTATCTCTTCTTGCATTAAAATACAGGTCCTGTTTAACAATCACATCAATACCCTTGAATTGTCCAAGAGTAAAAGTACTATTATCTGTTTTTACACCATTTCTTTCAATATAATATTTCACTCCAACTCCGAATGAAGAAGTATAAAAATGAGCGTCGGGAGTGGTTACGAATCCTTTGTTTAAGGATAAGAAAACGTCATTATAAAGTTGTTGTTCAATAGAAATATCTGGATATAGCAAAAAACCACCTTTGGTGTCTACACCGCCACCGCCACCAGCTCCCATTCCAAATTTCACTAATATATTTGTTCTTTTTTTATTCATTTTAAAGTGATGACCTGCACCCAAAAAAACGTCCATATAACCAGCTCTAATTCCATCATAAGCCCCGTCTACTTTTAAGAACGTAAACCAGTTTTTAGAAAAGTAATTGGCCAATTCAAAACCAGCAAGTTTTATAGTAGCGCCATTAAATTTTTGAACATTGATATTTTTGTCTTCACCTTTTATCATTAAATTATTGAAATGAATCATGAGTGATGTTCTTTTTGAATTGACATACCAATCAGTTTTTTCTAAATCTAGCAATTCATATTTATTTTCAGTTACTTTATAATCAGCATGCACATAATCTAATGGGATTTCTACTCCAATATTTATTTGATGTCCCTTAATATTTCCTCCATCAAAAAAGTTAATATAACTCCAACCGCTGTTTAAAGAGATTTTTTTGAATTGATATCCTACATTAAAATGCGGTAGTATAAAAGCACCACCCCCATCTGGTGCTCCGGCACCACCACCACCACCAAAATGAAAACCGGTATCAATATAAAATTTTTTTGAAAAATGTTTTTTTATTCCTGCGTTAACTCCAAGTGTAAAAAAACCACCTCTAGATCCAATTATAGCACCATAAATCCCAATACCGGTATAGAACGACTTATTTAAAAGAAGATTATAATGAATCCCTGTGAAACCTAAATTTTGTTCATTAGGTATTGTTGTGAACGGCATCTCAATTGAAAGAAAATCGATTTTAGCAAAACCCTTTTGACTTCTTTTTTCTGGAATATCTTTTGTTTGAGAAAAGAAAGGGCTTTGAATTGTTAAGGCTACTAATAAATAAAAAAACTTCTTCATCTGTAATTTACTATCTTTTTTGTATTGTAATGATAACAGTTTTTGATGTGGGAGTATTGCTAATGTCTGCTTTGCTGTTTAATGGGACTAATACATTTGCTTCAGGGAAATAAGTTGCAGTACATTGTTTTGGAATATCGTAAGGAATTACTAAAAATTTTTCTGCTTTCCTAACTTCATTGTTAAAGTGACTTGTTAAATCTACTACATCCAATTTTTTTAAAGATAAAAAGTTCATGTCATCTTCGTTCATGAAAATAACTCTTCTTTCGTTTAAAATTCCTCTATATCTATCATTTAAGCCATAAATAGTTGTATTGTATTGATCATGAGTTCTAATGGTCATCATCAGAAATTGATTTTTCTCTAACTCTATTTCTGAGGGTTTATTACTACTGAAATTTGCTTTTCTAGTCTTTGTAGGTGTAAAATTATTTTCTCTAGCATTGTTTGGTAAATAAAAACCACCTTTAATTCTTATTCTATGATTGTAATTTTCAAAACCTGGGATTACCGCTTCAATTTTATCACGAACTAAATCGTAATTTGTAATTAATTGGGTCCAATTAATAGTGGTAGTTTTTAAGGTTGCATCTGCAATACCAGCAACAATAGCGGGTTCACTCAATAGTTTTTTTGAACAAGGGGCTAATGTGCCTTTTGATTGATGTACAACTCCCATAGAATTCTCTACCGAAACAAATTGTGTTCCATTGGCTTGAAAATCTTTTTCAGTTCGACCAAGACACGGAAGAATAATTGCGCTCTTTCCAGTAATTAAATGACTTCTATTTAGCTTGGTAGAGATTTGCACAGTTAAGTTACAGTTTCTTATTGCTTCAGAAGTATACTTAGTGTCTGGAGTTGCGGAAATAAAATTTCCACCCATTCCAACAAATACCCTCGCTTTTTTTTGATGCATCGCTTCTATTGCTTTAACAACATCATACCCATGCTTCCTTGGTGTTTTGAATTTGAATTCTTTTTCTAAATTGTCTAAAAAAGAAGCTTTTGGTTTTTCCCAAATCCCCATGGTTCTGTCTCCCTGAACATTAGAATGTCCTCGAACAGGACATGTACCTGCTCCTTTTTTTCCAATACTTCCTTTTAATAACAAAATATTTACAAGTTCCCGAATATTATCAACAGCATTTTTATGTTGTGTTAAGCCCATTGCCCAACAAATAATTATATTTTCATTTTTGATGATGAACGCTGTTGCTTTTTTAATATCCTTTAACTTTAATCCTGTTTGTGGAAGTAACTCTTCAAAAGAGTATTTTTCTAAATCTGTTAAAAGAGAATCTATACCAGAAGTTTTTTCTTTAATAAATTGATGATTGAATACAGAATTAGGTTCAGTTTCCTCTTTTTCTTTCATTAATTTTAAGATTATTTTCAGTAAAGCTACATCACCATTAATTTTTACTTGTAAAAATAAATCTGTTAATTTCTGTCCAGACCCCATCCATTTTAAAGGATTTTGAGGGTCCTTATAATTCATTAAGCCTACTTCAGGTAAGGGGTTTATTGTAATTATTTGTCCACCTCTTTTTTTTGTTTCACCCAAAGCACTCAACATTCTTGGATGATTTGTTCCAGGGTTTTGTCCGATTACAATGACTAAGTCTGCATGTTTAAAATCATCTAAAGTTACAGATCCTTTGGCAATACCTAGTGTCTCAGATAAAGCAATCCCACTAGATTCATGACACATGTTAGAACAATCGGGTAGATTATTTGTTCCAAATTGTCGGACAAATAATTGATATAAGAAAGCAGCTTCATTGCTTGTTCTTCCTGAAGTGTAAAAAATAGCCTCATCAGCAGAATCTAGAGAATTTAACTCATTACCAATAATTTTAAAAGCATTTTTCCAAGAAATTTCTTCATAATGAGTTCCTCCTTTTGGCAAATACATGGGATGAGTAATTCGCCCACTTTTACCAATCTCGTAGTCAGATAATTCAGATAATTCGAGTATTGAATTTGCTGCAAAAAACATTGGAGATACTTTATTTTTGGTAGCTTCTTCGGCGACTGCTTTAGCTCCATTTTCACAGTATTCAGCTAAAAATGCTCTTTTATCATCTGGATCTGGCCATGCACACCCTGGGCAATCAAAGCCCTCTTTTTGATTTATTTTAGACAATAGTTGGATACCCTTAAAAACTCCAACTTCATTCTTAATATGAGAAAGTGCAGAAGCAATTGCTTTGACACCAACAGCTGTTTTTGGGACTTCTGTTAATCGAATTTCTGTTTGTTTTTTTGAGGGTTGCTTTTTTGAGATTTTAGACATTATAACCTATTTTTATTTTACAAACCGAGGGTTTGAATAAATTGTCATTTTTTTGGATCTAGTAAATCCAATCAAGCAAATACCAAACTCTTTCGCAAAGTCAATCGCTAATGAAGAACAAGCAGAAACTGCAACAATTATTGGTATTTTTGCAATAAATGCTTTTGATACGATTTCATAAGAAACACGCCCGCTTACAAAAAGATATTTTGCATGCTTTAAATTGTTTTTTATGAGCAAGTCTCCAATGACTTTATCTACAGCATTATGCCTCCCGATGTCTTCTTTAATTGTTAAAAATTCATAATTTTTATTGAAAATAGAAGCTGCATGGCTCCCACCAGAATTCATAAAAGTGTCTTGGAAGCAATTCATTTTAGCAAACATTTCATGTAAAATATTACTAGAAAAAGAGTTGGTTTGAGGTAGCTTTTTACCCTCAACGTTTATATCTTTTAGCTCTTTTTTTCCACAAATTCCACAAGAGGAAACAGACAATAGTGTTCTCTTGTTAAGGTATCCTTTTCCTAACAATTCTGATGAAATTTGTACGTTCATAATGGACGGAATCCCGTTTTCTTTCTCATAGACACTAAAAAATAATTTTTTTTCACTCTTATAAATATCTTCTGCAAAAAGCAAACCCCTTATCAATTCTTTGTCGTTGTCAGGAGTTCTCATAACAACAGTATAAGGCTCATCATTAATATTTATTTGCAATGGAGCCTCAATAACAAGAATATCTTGAATGGAGATTTGAGTATTTTCAATGATTTTTAATGCCTGATATGAGGTTGTTTGCATAAATGAAAAGGTAAGCTTTCGATACAAACTTAATGAAAAATACAGATGTTAAAAAACATAAATATGGAAATTGAATTTTAGGCTTCTATTTTTTTACAAAATAGAACTACAAGTTCATTGCTCTCTAGTTTTGTAAAGAATAAATAAGAATCGCCTCCCTCTTTAATTTTTGTTTCTTTTCGAATTTGATCGACTGTTTTTGGGAAGTTTCTAACAGTAATATTAGCCTTACTTTCTCTAATTGAACTTTTCAGCTTCTTTTTATGATAAGGAATAATACGATCGATTTTAAAAATTCTCCCAGGAAAATCAATAATTTCATTTGAGGTATACAAATGCGAATGTTGCTGAATTTTGAATATTTTTAATTGTTGAGAAATTTGATGAAATCCCCCAGATTTTAAAATGGCTGAATTGGGCTCATACAAATAAGTACGTGGTTTAGAATATTGTGAGATTATCTCTTCTTTGTAATAAAAGTTAAATGTCTGAGTTGACTTCTTACCAATATTTATTGTTTTAATTTCAATTGGTTTACGATATTCTTTTTCTAATAAAAAAAGCAATTCTTTTACCTCGTTTTGATGAGCTACAATATGAATTTCTTTTACAAATGTTAATTCATTTACAGTACTTGTAATATCTAGAATAGGAGAGTTTTTTATTAAAATATGATTTGCTTTTGAAAATAAAAACGCTAAATTTTCTGGAACGTTAGGGAGGCAGTCTTTTAGTAAAAAAACTTTTCCCTTCTTATCATTTCTTCTCGATGGGTCTATGTAAATACAATCATATATCTTTTTGGAATTTTTTAGATATTCAATTCCGTTACCAGAAAAAGTAACAATATTATCTACATTCAATTGTTTGTAATTGTAGTTTACAATTGTTGATAAATCATCATTAATTTCACAATGAACAGCCTCTTTAAAATAGTTTGAGAAGTAATAGCAATCTACTCCAAAACCACCAGTAATATCAATGATTGTATCTCCTTTAATAAGCATTGATTTATAGTTTGCAGTCAACTCAGAGGAGGTTTGTTCAATACTAACTTTCGGGGGGTAATAAATGTTTTTAGTTGTAAACCAAGAAGATAGTTTGTGTTTAGATTTTTGCTTACTAATAATTTGATTTGCCAATTCCTGCACAGAAACATCACTAAAAGGACTTCCAGACAGAATCAATTTTGTGATATTAGAGTTTAAATTTTCAGTTATAAATTGCTGAACTTTTGGATGTAAGATTGACGTATTCAACTATTTTTAAAGATCTTTAGTAATAGATTTTACAATTTTATTATCAGATAAAAATTCCTTTAAAATAACTTTTAAAGCTGTGTATAATGGAACAGCAGTAATCATTCCAACTACACCATAGAGTAATCCACCAACAATAATGATTAAAAATATTTCTAAGGGATGAGATTTTGTTGTTTTAGAGAAAATAAGAGGTTGACTTATAAAATTATCTATTAATTGTGGCATTAAATACAAAAACATAATCCATAAAGAGTGTTATAATATTTCAGA
>ERZ1047472.1563-NODE-1563-length-17605-cov-7.416809_pt1 | contig 17605 bp, 17 predicted proteins | sample MGYA00383095_ERZ1047472 | MGnify/ENA primary metagenome ERZ1047472 (study PRJEB29581, sample SAMEA5548365) | metagenome | biome: marine; feature: coastal; material: water | depth 1 m | study: Short-term variability in the microbial, nano- and picoplankton... | reverse complement strand
TGGTTACCTCCTATTTTGGAAGTTTTTAAAAAGGAAAAAAACACAGCGATTATTCAGCCCAAAATTTTAGATTTTAAAAATCAAAAGAAATTTGAATATGCTGGTGCTGGTGGTGGTTTTATCGATTTTTTTGGGTATCCATATTGTAGAGGACGAATTTTTAATAATCTAGAAGTAGACAACCATCAGTTTAATGATGTTACTGATATTTTTTGGGCTTCTGGTGCTTGTTTTTTTATTCGCGCAAATGTGTACCATCAATTAAATGGCTTTGACGAAGATTATTTTGCGCATCAAGAAGAAATAGATCTTTGTTGGAGAACACAAAATATTAGCCTGGCTGTTAAATATGTTGGTACATCTACAGTTTATCATGTTGGTGGTGCTACTTTACAAGAAACAAACCCGCATAAAACCTATTTAAACTTCAGAAACAGCCTTTTAAATATTGTAAAAAACGTTCCTAAAAAATGGTTTTTATTCCTCATCTTTTTTCGGTTATTATTAGATGGAATTGCGGGATTGAAATTTTTGATTGAATTGAGACCTATCCATACATTTGCCATTTTAAAAGCACATCTTAGTTTTTATAGAAATTTCTTTAAATTTCTTAGAAAACGAAAGAAGCTTCAAAAAAAAGTGAACTATAATATCCATACGAGTATTGTATGGCAATATTTTATAATGAGAAGAAAAAAATTTAAGGATTTAAAATAAAAAGGATTCGTTTTAATATGCCTAGCTTACAATCACAAAACATCTAAGCTTCCTTTCCCTTCTCTAACAACGGTGGGTTCATCTGTAGTTAAATCTATAATTGTAGACGCAAGGTTGCCTCCATACCCACCATCTATTACAATATCTACAAGATGCTGCCATTTCTCAAAAATCAATTCAGGATCGGTTGTGTATTCTAAAATATCGTCATCATCTTTGATGGAAGTGGTAATAATTGGATTGCCTAAGGCTGCAACCAGCGTTCTAATTATCGAATTGTCCGGAATTCGAATCCCTACTGTTTTTTTCTTTTTGAATGCTTTTGGTAAATTCTGACTTCCTGGCAAAATAAAGGTATAAGGACCAGGCAGCGCTCTTTTCAACAATTTAAATGTAACCGAATCTATCTGTTTTACATAATCCGATAAATGACTTAAACTATTACATACAAATGAAAAATTAGATTTTTCAATCTTAATTCCTTTTATTTTAGCAATTTTCTCGATGGCTTTTATTTTGGTAATATCACACCCTAAACCATAGACAGTATCTGTTGGGTAAATGACCAGTCCCCCATTTTGTAGAACTTTTACAACTTTATCAATCTCTTTTTGATTGGGATTTTCATCATATATTTTTATAAACTCAGCCATTAGGTAAAAATAATACTAAATTTTAGATAATGAAATGCAATAAAAAAACCTGCTCGTATTTACGATCAGGTTTTTTGTAGGGATAGTATTCTAGTTGGCGCTATTTTAGGATTTTTCTAACAACCTAAATCCTTCACCATGAATGTTTAAAATCTCAACACCATCGTCACTTTTTAAATATTTACGCAATTTTGCAATATAAACATCCATACTTCTCGATGTAAAGTAATTATCATCTCTCCAAATTTTGGTCAAAGCCAGTTCTCTTGGCATTAAATCATTTTTATGAATGGCTAACATTCTTAATAATTTACTTTCTTTTGGTGATAGTTTTTGTGGTTCTCCTTTTTCACCAATTGACAAATGGCGTAGTTTAGAGTTAAAGTAAAATTGTCCAATTGCAAATTCAAATTGTTCTGAATCAGACGATTTATCTGACTCTTTTCTCTGTAAAATTGCTTTAATTTTATATAATAATACTTCCGAATCAAATGGTTTGTTTAAATAATCATCTGCACCAACAGAATACCCTTTTAAAACATCTTCTTTTAATGTTTTTGCTGTTAAGAAAATAATTGGCACTTCTTTGTCGGTTGCTCGAATGTCTTGTGCTAAAGAGAAACCATCTTTTCGCGGCATCATTACATCTAAAATACACAAGTCATACGAATTGTTTTTAAACATAATCAGACCTTCTATACCGTCCTTAGCGTGTGTTACATGATAATCATTTAACCCTAGATAATCTTTTAAAACGGTTCCAAAATTCGGATCGTCTTCAACTAATAAAATTCTTTTACTTCCCATGATCTTTCTTTTTTTTAAATTATTGGTAATTTTACTGTAAATATGCTTCCTTTTCCTTTTTCGCTTTCTACAAAAACGGTTCCATGATGTTTTTCAACAATTTCCTTAACATACGCGAGCCCTAAACCATGACCTTTGACATTATGAATATTTCCACGTTCTTCTCTATAGAATTTTTGAAAAACGTTTTTCTGAACATTCTTACTCATTCCTATCCCTTCATCCTTTACGCTAATGACAAAATATGCATTGGTACTTTCTGAGTGCACTTCGATATTTGGAGGGCCTTCAGAATATTTTAATGCATTTTCTAAGATATTAACAATCACATTTGTCAAATGAAATTGATTGGCAGATATCTCTGAGGTTAACGCTTTAAAGTGAGTGCTTATTACTCCCCCTCGATCTTTAATGAGCAGGCTAATGTGCGTAATGGCATCTACTATGACATCATGACCATCAATAATCTCTTTTTGAATTTCAAGTTGATCCTTTTGTAATCTAGAAATTCTCAACACATTCTCTACCTGAGCATGCATTCGTTTATTTTCATCACGAATCATTTGAACATAGCGCAAGACCTTACCTGTATCATTGATAATTTTTGGGTTTTTAATTGAATCTAATGCTAAATTGATTGTAGCAATTGGTGTTTTAAATTCATGGGTCATATTGTTAATAAAATCTGTTTTTATTGCTGAAATTTTTTTCTGTCTCATTAGTTGATAAAGAGAACTAGAAAAAGCAATTATGATAATAAATATAAAAAGCAGTGACAGTAGTAGAACGTTTGTAATTTCTGATAAAATTAATTTGTTTCTTGTTGGAAAAGTAATAAAGAGTTTATAATACCCCCCTGCACCATTCCTTAAAAGTGGATAACCTTGATTTCCATTAGTATTCACCGTATAATAACCCGATTTTAAAGGGGTTGCTAAGCCATCGTTATTATAAACACCATACTTATAATCAATCAAAACATTTCTTTTAATTAACTCTTCTCTTAAAGTTTCATTTAACTCACGATTAGAAATCCTTTCGGTAATAGGCAAACTGTCTCGTATCTCTATTAAAGCAGAAATAATACTTCTCTTTTCTTCTTTTTTATTTCGGGAAGAATACGAATATCGCTCTTCACTTTTAGAACCATATAAATCCCCTTCTTTTTTAATGGATATAGTTCTGAAAAAATCTTTTTTAGTCGTTATTCTTTTTATTAAAATAGAATCATTGTCAAGGAAATAGGTTGGAATTTTAAAATTTTCTTCTAAAATCGTAGTTCCTATAGAAAAACGCTGCTTTTTAGTTTTGTCATATTGTTGAATTAATATGTTTTTCACCATGGCTTTGTCGGCCAATTCAATGTCCTCTAAAACGCTTTTATGTCTTTGATACAATTTGTCGTTTTCACTTTCTTTGATTCTTTCTGCAGTGGCAACAAGGGCTTTAAAAACATCTTTATTGAATTGAGCTTTCTTACTTTCGAGGGTATTATTTATCCAATATATTTGAACAGCAATAATACCAACGAGCGAAACACTCATCAAAAAAACAATCAAAAAAAACATTTTCTTAGACATTAATCAAATTTAGTTGAATAAAAACTGCATGTTATTGTTTTTAACTATTATTAACATAAAAAACGTTTTTTTAAGAGTATTTTAAGAAAAAAAAGAGGAAATCAAAAAAATAAGCTTCTTTTTATGTTAAAAAATTATGAATTCTATGAATTTCTTCTTTTGTATAATTCAATGAATTATTGTCAATCACATAGTGAGATTGTATCATTTTTTTTTCATCTGAAAACTGATTTTTCATTCGATCTAAAATAGCCTCTCTAGAAGTTGCATCTCTTTTAATTATTCTAGAAATCCGTTCCTCTAGTGCTGCGTAAACGGTAATCACACAGTCACAAAATCGATCGTTCTTAGTTTCAAATAAAATTGCATTTTCATACAAAATATAGGCTTTATCCTTGTTTTTATTGACAAAATTCTTAAAATGAATGGCTACTTCTGGATGAACAATGGCATTGAGCGCTTGTAGTTTTTGCCTATCGTTAAAAACAATTTTTGAGAGAAATACACGATTTATATCCTGATCTATAAAGGCTTGTTCACCAAACGAATTGATTAGTTTTTCTCTAATAATGGGCGAACTATTCATTAATATTTTGGCTTCAACATCAGCAATGTAGACCGCAACGTTTTGAAATTCTTTAAAGAAATTCAAAACAGTTGTTTTACCGCTACCAATACCACCTGTGAGGCCTACAATCATCTTATTTTTGAATTAAATATTCTATCTTATTTGGAATGATTTTTACATTCTTAACAAAATTTGGTTTCGAAATAATTTTGGGAATCAAATAAGAAAAACCATTTGTTTCTGAAACACGATAATCACAAACAACAGTGAATGCACTTTCTTTTACTTGATTAAATCTCGGTAAATCTACTTTAAAAACAACTTTCACTTCCTTAGAGAAAGTCGTAATATTTAAATTATCAGCGAGATTTTTAACGGTAAAGGGGATCGAAAAACTACCTTCAGTATATTTTTCTACATATCCGTTTACAACGACTTCACGTTTATTATAGCTGACATTCTTGAGGTTTTCAGGAACTAAAAGAGGTACTTTTTTTGAGAAATTAACGCTTACATTCTCTAGAAGTAGCGGAACAAAAGACAAACTCTCTATCCCTTTTATTTGGTTTTCAGGCCCCGTAACCAAAATAGTGTCAGGCTTAATTTCTAAGGGTTTTAAAGCATCAAAACCGATATGATAATCGATTTTCAAATTAGAGATAACGGGGACTTTTTTTGAAACTAGGTTTCCAATCTCTAAATAGATCGTATCCATCAAAAAAGCCTCTAATAAGAGTCCAGAGACCAATTGTTTTTGGACGTGTATTTTTTGATTGGATGCTAAAAAGAAATATTTTTCGTTTCCTTTTTTTGATAAGTTATTCGTTTTAAATTGAACACTATGATTAAAAAACCGTGTAGAGAGTATTTTAAAACCTGTTCCTCTTGCAATGATTTGAATTTCTTCTTTGGGGGCTGCTTGTAGCAATTGGTTTTGAGGAAGTGCTTCATAAGAAACATTTAGAGAAACCTGCGCTACGTATTCCTTTGATAGCGAAATCAGCAACCAAATTAGCAAAGACAATGTCAGAAATACAAAAAAGGTTTTAGGGATGTTTTTAGTGAATTTCAATAGGATTTATTTTGAATGCAATTTACACAAAAAGTAGGTACAAAAAAAAGTGAGCAAATTGCTCACTTTTAAATGCTGTAAAAAAAGTTATTTTTTTTCTTTTGGCAAATATTTCTTGCTCAACTCCAAAGAAATTGCAGAACGTTCAAATTTAATTTTTCCTGCTCCAGTTTCTATCGTTACCGTATTATCGGCATCATTTACATCCACAACCTTCCCATGAATACCACTTGAAGTAATCACTTTTGTTCCTTTCCCCATTTCTTGTTGAAAGGCTTTCTCTTTTTTCTGACGTTTCATTTGTGGACGAATCATAAAGAAATAAAGCACTACTAATGCTAATGGTAACATGAACATATTTAAATCTAATCCACTACCTGCTTGTAAAAAAATCACTTGAAACATATATTTATTTTTTAGTTGTTGGTATTACCATTCCAGATAACTTTAATACTTCTTTACCCAAAGCTGTATTTGTTGATAAAGTGATGTTTTTTGATTGTCTGTTTGGTTTTCCTTTTGTATTAAATTTAACTGCAATATCTGCCGTTTCACCGGGTTTAATTGCTTCTTTTGGCCAAACCGGAACGGTACAACCACAAGATGCTTCTGCATTGGTAATAATCAAATCTGTTTTTCCAGAATTTGTTACCTTGTAAGTCGTTGAAACAATATCTCCTTCATTTACAGTTCCGAAATCAAATTCAGTTTTATCGAAGCGAATACTTGCTGCTCCGTTATTAATTTCTGCATCTCTTTTCTTTGCAACCTCTAAATTCGTTACATCTATTTTTGATGCAGCTTTGGAATTATCACATGAATTAAAAAGAGGAGCGGTAATAATTAAAGCGAATAATATTATTGTTTTTTTCATTTTAAGTATATATTTCTGTAAATTTAAGAAAAAAGGAGATTATAATAATCCTCTTCCTATTTTATTTATTTTCTTTTCTTTTGTATATTCTTTTGAAAGCTTATCCAAAACTCCATTGATAAAATAACTGCTTTTTTCTGTAGAATAATCTTTGGCAATTTCTATAAACTCATTAATCGTAACTTTCGTCGGTATGGATGGGAAATTTAAAAACTCTGTGATGGCCATTTTGATCAAAATCATATCAATATCTGCAATTCGATCAGCTTCCCAATTGGGTGTTTGATCTGCAATATCTTGATCGTAATTCTGGTGTTTTAATACTGTTTTTCTGAACAAATCTGATACAAACTGCTTGTCATCATTGTCTTTATAGAGGCTGTCTAAAACAAATATTTTACCCTCTTTTTGTTTGGATAATGATTTTACAATCCATGTGTTTACAAAAGGAATATCATCTACCCATGAAATCATTTTGTCTTCAAAATAATCTGCTAACTTTTCATTTGGAGCAATTATTTCTTTGAAGAAATCGATCACAAAACTTTTGTCTGCTTGAAAAGAAGTAGTTTCGGAGCTCAAATACGCTTTGTAAAGGGCACTTTTTTGTAATTCGTCAAAGACAATTTTGATATACTCTGTATCTAGTGACCAATGATCTATTTTATTCAATTCAACATAACCATCCAAACTAACGCTTTGTTCTAAAGCATGAATGAGTTGGTTATTGATAAATTTGGTATTGGGTTTTAATTCTTCTTTTGTTGCGAGAATTTTCTTTTTTGATAATTCAATTTTTTTTGCTGCTAGTTTTTTAACTTCAACAATCAATTGAATATTTAAAACATACAAGTCAAACATTTTAAGGATGCTATGTTTTAAGAATTTTTCTTCTTTAATGACATCGTCATTTAAGGATTGTTGCATAGCATACACAGACTGCATTACTTTTACGCGAATATGTCTTCTGTTGATCATTGAAAGAACGTATTTAAAAAAAGCGGGCTAGATTTATTTCTATCGCCCAGCAAAAGTAGTATTATTTATTTTTTTGTTCTATGAATTTGAAGCTTTTTTTCGATCTTCAATTCTTTGCTGTGCAATGTTAAACGCAGCCCTGTGTGTAGGAATGTTTTCTTTTTTTGAAAGCTCAAAAATAGCAAGAGTTGTGTTGTAAATATTCGCTGTTTTACTTCTTATCTCTTCCTTGCCATACCCCTCTAACTCTGCATATACATTGATAATTCCTCCAGCGTTAATTAAAAAATCTGGTGCATATGAAATTCCTTTTTCTTTCAAGATGCGTCCGTGTTTTATTTCATCTGCTAATTGATTGTTGGCTGCACCAGCAATTACTTTTACTTTTAATTGATGAATGGTAGTATCATTTATCGTTGCTCCTAATGCACAAGGCGCATAATATCAACATCCAAACCATAAATAGCTTTCCCTAAAACAACACTTGCATTGTATTTTTTACTTAAATTTTCTAAGCGTTCTTCATTGATATCATTGATAATGACCTGACCTCCTTCTTCAGTTATATGCTTTACTAATGTTTCTCCAACATGTCCAACGCCTTGAACTAATACTTTTTTTCCCGCTAAACTTTCTGTGCCAAATTGAAATTTAGCAGCTGCTTTCATTCCCATATACACACCATAAGCGGTAATTGGCGAGGGATTTCCAGCGCCTCCTTTACTTTCTGAAATTCCTGTAACGAATGGAGTAACTTCTCTAACGATATCCATATCTCTGGTGTCCATACCCATATCTTCCGCAGTGATATAATGTCCACTTAAGGAATGAACAAACTTTCCAAATCGACGCATTAAGGCATCATTTTTTTGTGTTCTAGCATTTCCAATAATCACTGCCTTTCCACCCCCTAAATTCAACCCAGTAATGGCCGCTTTATAGGTCATTCCACGAGACAAACGCAAGACATCGTTTAAGGCATGCCATTCACTTTCATCAGTCTTCATCCTAGTACCTCCTAAAGCAGGTCCTAAAACTGTATTATGAATACCTATAATTGCTTTTAAACCTGTATCTTCGTCGTTGCAAAAAACAATTTGCTCATGACTATCAAACGATAACTGCCCAAAAACAGGATCGTTTTTTAATGATTTTGTATCTATTATTTCTGATGTCATTTTATTATTATTAAGTAATTCCTAAAATTAAAGGCACAAAATAGGATATTGATAATTTTAATCAAAAAAAAAAGCAGAAAATTATAGATAATTTAATATTCAAACCTTAACAAGTGGAGCTATTATACTTCAAATTTTTAAAAATCATCTATAAAATTGAAAGCTTTAAAATACATAAATAAGTACTTTTTAAAATATAAATGGCGCTTTTTAGCTGGGCTATTCATCACCGTCTTATCGAAACTTTTAGCCTTGCAAGTTCCTCGAATTATTGGAGGTTCTTTGAACGCAGTAGAAGATTATCAGAGTGGAAAAATCATCGAATTAAACACCGTTAAAGAAACTCTATTATTCAATATTTTAATCATTATTGCCGTTACAATTATAGCTGGTTTTTTAACCTTTTTAATGCGCCAAAAAATCATTGTTACATCACGTTTAATTGAATTTGATTTAAAAAACGAAATCTATAATCAATACCAACGATTATCTCTTAATTTTTATAAAAAAAATAGAACTGGAGATTTAATGAATCGCATTAGCGAAGATGTCACAAAAGTAAGAACCTATGTGGGCCCTGCTGTTATGTATAGTATCAATATGGTAGTGCTTTTTATTGTTGGATTTACACAAATGGCAAGAGTCGACGGAACACTCACTTTATATACTCTTTTGCCGTTTCCAATTTTAGCCGTTTCCGTCTTTTTTTTAAGTAAAGTAATTCACAATCGAAGCGCCATTGTTCAGCAATACTTATCAAAACTAACCTCTTTTAACCAAGAGTTTTTCTCTGGAATTAATGTTGTAAAATCTTACGGAATCGAGTCCTCTATTATTAAAGATTTTGATAGGATTTCCGATTTGAGCAAAGAAAAAAACATCCATCTAAACAAAGCAAATGCGCTTTTCTTTCCATTAATGGTTTTGTTGATTGGAATCAGCAATTTAATTGTCATCTATATTGGAGGAAAACAATATATCAATGGAGAAGTTCAAATCGGAATTATTGTTGAATTCATTTTGTATGTTAATATTTTAACTTGGCCGGTAGCCATTGTTGGATGGGTAACTTCGATGGTGCAGCAAGCGGAAGCTTCTCAATTGAGAATCAATGAATTCTTGCAACAAGTCCCCGAAATTAAGAACACCAACGATCACTCTTTTGATTTAAAGGGTGAAGTTACTTTTAAAGGGGTAACTTTAACTTATGACGACACAGGCATAACAGCACTTAAAAACATTTCTTTCACGGTAAAACCAGGAGAAACCATTGCTATTTTAGGGAAAACTGGCTCAGGAAAAACGTCGATCATCAACCTTATTTCTCGTTTGTATGATGCAACAACAGGAAGCATTTTAATTGATAAAAAACCCATTAAAGAAACGAATTTAGATGCGCTAAGAAATCAGATTGGTTTTGTCCCTCAAGATCCTTTTTTGTTTTCCGATACTATTGAAAATAACATAAAATTTGGGGAAGAAAATGCCACGAATGAAGAAATAATAAAAGCTGCAAAAAATGCAGTGGTTCATGAAAATATCATGGAGTTTAAAAATGGATATCAGACTATTTTAGGCGAAAGAGGTGTTACACTTTCTGGCGGTCAAAAACAAAGGGTATCGATTGCAAGAGCTATTATTAAAAACCCAAGTATCTTAATTTTTGATGATTGTCTTTCGGCAGTTGATACAGAAACCGAAGAAACTATACTTTCTAATTTAGAGCAGGTTTCTAAAAATAAAACCACATTTATTATCAGTCACCGAGTATCATCTGCTAAAAATGCTGATAAAATACTCGTGTTAGATGATGGTAAAATAACACAACAAGGCGCTCATAGCGAGCTATTGGAAAAAGAAGGATACTACAAAGAATTGTATGCACAACAACTTTTAGAAAAAGATTTATAATCTTTAACATATATACATGCTTTATTTTATTAGATTTGTTTTTGAATTAAACACGATTTATAAATACTATTAAAAAAATTATGGCAGAAAGGGTTGAACAAGAAGAAATTTTTTCACAAGTTTTGAGAGCTGGTAGAAGAACTTATTTCTTTGACGTGAGAGCAACAAAAGCAGACGACTATTACTTAACCGTTACGGAGAGTAAAAAATTCACACATGATGATGGTTCTTTTCGATATCAAAAACATAAAATTTATCTTTACAAAGAAGATTTTAAAGATTTTCATGAAATGTTAGCCAAAGCGACAGACTACATTTTAGAAGAAAAAGGAGACGAAGTAATTAGCGATCGTCATCAAAAAGATTTTAAGAAAACAGAGGAAACATCCTCGGAAACAAAAGCTACTGATAATTTTACAGACATATCTTTTGACGATATATAGTAGTATGATTTATTTTTACATCCTATGTTTGTGAGTTAAATTTTTAAAAACACATAGCAAATTATTTACTCCTATGAGAAAGTCACTAATTATAATTTTGTGGCTTTTTTTTTGCTTATAAAATTGCTTTCATCACAGCACTCTTAGAAACCGTCTCATCCCATTCCTTTTCAGCATCACTATCTTTTGTAATTCCACCACCAACGTAAAGAAGTGCTTTATTGTTTTTTATCTCCATACATCGTAAATTTACAAAAAGTGAGGAGTCTTCAGAATCAATACTTCCCCTTCTTACATTCAATTCTCCCAAAAAACCAGTATAGAAAGTGCGCTGGTAATTTTCATTTTGTAGGATGAATTTTTTTGTTTGTAACCTAGGAAAACCACAGACTGCAGGTGTTGGGTGCAAGGCATTAAGCAGTATTTTTAAATTCGATCTCCCACTTAATAATTTCCCTGAAATCTGAGTTTTTAAATGAAGTAAATTCCCTGCTTTTATTGTTTCTTTTTCACTCGTTTTTAGATGAACTGCGATCTCTTTTATTTGGGATGCGATAAAGCGAGTTACCAAAGCTTGTTCTTCCAATTCTTTCGATTGCCAGCTCACTACTGTTGAGCCATTATAAACTTGTGTTCCTGCCAATGACATGGTCTTAAAACGATCTTCGGAGAGGGACAACAAGGTTTCAGGAGTGGCACCCATCCACAAACCAATTTCAGGATGAAACCAAATATATCCAAAGGCATTGGGATAAATTTGTAACAATTTTTTAAAACTCTCTAGTAGTGCAAAGTTGGAAAGAGGAACTGCTTCACGTCTCGACACTACTACCTTCTGAAACTGTTTCTTTGTAATTTGTTCAATCGCTTTATTGACGAGTTCCAAATGATATGCCTTAGCAGATTCATCCGGAATGAATGCTTTGTTCTTTGCGCATGAAAGCGACGTTTCTAAAATGAGTGCTTCTTGATAATAAACGGATTCCTTTGCGGGAATTAGTGTTGCTTTCTCTGAATTGTCAAAAGGAGAAAAAACAAAACCAACTTCGGTAAAATCGTCCACAAAAAAAACATCTTTTGTCTTTTGAAAAAAACCTGAGATCACATTTTCATTGGGTTTCCTATATACAACAAAGGGTTTTTGTAATTTATATTGAGATGCAATCCTATCAAAAATCGTCAAGATTATTACTTATTTAAGGTTATTTTCTTTTCTCTAAAACAATATTGGTCATTTTAGCAATCGCAATTAATTGCTGATCTTCATCTGTTATAATCACCTCCCAAAGATGGGTGCTTCTGCCTTTATGAATGTTTTTTGCAGTCGCAAAAACAACCCCTTCACGCATGCTTTTTATATGATTGATAGAGAGTTGAATTCCATTTATAAATTGCTGTTCATTATCAATAAAAAAATTAGAAGCTGCACTTCCAACGCTTTCTGCTAACGCTGCCGTTGCACCCCCGTGTAATTGTCCGTAAGGCTGATGCACTTTAAGGCCTACAGGCATTTTTGCTGTTAAGAAATCAACTCCAAGGTCAATAAACTCGATATCAAGTGTTTCCATTAAAGTATTTTTACACTTTTTATTGAAAACAGCTAAAATTTTATTTTTATCCATATGATGTAAATCTAATGTAAAATTACACATAAAAATTTGTATTTTTGTACTTGATTGTTAAACTATTTCATGTACAAGGTCCGCGTAATTTTAGATACTAAAGAAGATGTTATAAGAACTCTTTTAGTTGACAGCACTATTAATTTAGAAAAACTTCATTTAACAATCGCAAAGTCTTTTGGCTTTAAGGGGCAAGAAATGGCTTCGTTCTACAGAACGGATGAAGAATGGATCCAAGGCGAAGAAATTCCGTTATTTAACATGGAAGAAATAGGCGAAGGAATTTCGATGCAAACCTGCACCTTAAACACTACGTTGCCCAAGGAAAACGACAAGCTTATTTATGTCTATGATTTTCTAAAAATGTGGACTTTTTATGTTGAAGTTATTGAAATCTCTTCCGAAGAAAAACCAGGACTCCCCTTAATCATTTTAACGGTTGGAGAAATTCCGGCAGAAGCTCCCGAAAAAGAATTCATTTCAGAAAACCCCGAAGGAATAGATGATATGGATGATGAGTATGGGCATTTTGATGATTATGAATTCAATGAATACTAAAACAATTCCTCTTTTTTTTCGAGATAAAGATACTTTATAACATCACTATCAGTAATTTAATAATTCTTTTTTTTGGTAACAAATTTGTAAGTCTACCGTCATATTGATAATCAATTAAATTTATTTCTTTGAAAAAAATACTCTCTCTTAAAAATCTCGACAAAAAATTTGGCCACGTACATGCAGTAAACAACCTTTCCTTTGACATCGAAAAAGGGAATGTGTATGGAATCTTGGGACCAAATGGAAGTGGAAAATCAACTACTTTAGGTGTTATTCTGAATGTTGTAAACAAAACTTCTGGTGATTATTCTTGGTTTGATGGTAAATTCTCTACCAACGAAGCTTTGAAAAAAGTAGGCGCCATTATCGAACGCCCAAACTTCTATCCTTATATGACAGCAACTCAGAATTTGAAACTGATTTGTAAAATTAAAGAAATCGCTACAGATAAAATAGATGAGAAATTAAGAAAAGTAGCCCTTTATGATAGAAAAGACAGTAAGTTTAGCACTTTCTCTTTAGGAATGAAGCAACGATTGGCAATAGCTTCAGCATTGCTAAATGATCCAGAAATCTTAATTCTAGACGAACCTACAAATGGATTAGACCCTCAAGGAATTCATGAAATTCGAATGATTATCAAAGAAATTGCAAAAAACGGAACCACCATTTTACTTGCTTCCCACTTACTGGATGAAGTTGAAAAAGTATGTAGTCATGTAATTGTAATTCGAAAAGGAATAAAATTATACGCTGGAAGAGTTGATGAAATGACCGCATCTAAAGGTTTATTTGAATTAAAAGTAGAAACTAACGAAACTGCGTTTTTAACACTACTAGAAAAACATCCATCCATCAATAAAGTACATCTAGATCACGGAACCTATATTGCAACGCTTAGCGAAGAGATGAGTGCTACTGAGATGAATCGCTATTTGTTTGAAAATGGTTTTACCGTTTCCCATTTAGTGAAACGAAAGCCAAGTTTAGAACAGCAATTCTTAGATTTAACAAGCAACAACTAATCACCAAAAAACGACGTTATGTTTAGACTTCTTTCTATAGAGTTTCATAAATTAAGGCACAGCAAAGCAAGTAAAGTACTAATTATCATCTATTTTGGACTTTTAACTTCTATTGCATTAACCGCGGCGATTAAGATTCCGTTTTTTGGAAAAACCATCCATTTAGCCGAACAAGGTATTTTCAACTTCCCATATATTTGGCATTTTAACACCTATGTAGCGGCTTTACTAAAGTTTTTTTTGTTATTAGTCATCGTTTCCATGATGTCTAATGAGTACAGCAATAAAACTTTAAAACAAAATTTAATCGATGGACTGAGTAAAAAGGAATTTATCCTATCCAAATTTTATACTGTAATTGCCTTTGCACTTATTTCAACCCTCTTTGTCTTTATTATTTCTTTACTCTTAGGTCTCTTTTATTCAGATTATAATGAATTCACAATTATAACTTCCGATTTAGAGTATCTTTTTGCTTTTTTTATAAAGCTAGTTGGGTTTTTCTCTTTTGGATTATTTCTAGGTATTTTAGTAAAAAGATCTGCTTTTGCAATTGGAGCAATGGTGGTTTGGTGGATTGGAGAAAAAATAATCTGGCTCATTAGTCTTTGGTTTTTTAGAGCTTCTAAAGAGGCAATGGAAGCAGCTTCAAAAGTTACAGCGTGGTTTCCTTTAGAAGCAATGAGCAATTTAATTAAAGAACCAGGATCTCGATTAGGAGTTGTAAAAACCATCGCTAATCAAATGGGGGGATTCACAAAAAGTTACGCTGTAGCGTTCCAAGATGTTGCAATCGTCTCTGTTTGGACATTTATCTTCATTTATGGTGCATATGCATTGTTAAAAAAGCGGGATTTATAGTAGATTTTAAATATATTTGGTTTTCTAAAATCACGCTTATTTACATGAAGAATTTACCCCTAATCCTTTTTATCTTTTTAACACTAAATGTATATGCTCAAAAAGAAGCCAATATTTGGTATTTTGGAGAAAATGCTGGGTTGAATTTTAATACCAGCCCACCCCAAGCTCTTGGAGATGGACAATTGAGTACAAGAGAAGGATGTTCTTCTTTTTCAGATGCAAATGGTGAGCTATTGTTTTATTCAGATGGTACCTCGATATACGATAAGAATCATAACATCATGACTTATTCAGATGGTCGATTGGCAAATGATTTAAGAGGAAACTCGTCCAGTACACAGTCGGGAATGATTGTTCCTAAACCAAAATCATCTAATATTTTTTATCTTTTTACCGTAGACCACAACAATGGTAATAATGGTTTCAACTATTATACTGTTGATATGACGGATGGAATCGGAAAATTAATAGATGAAGATGGAGATGGTGTTTTTTTTGAAGATCTGTCTAGTGGGCTAGCCAATAGTTGGACTGAAAAAGTGACCGCTGTTAGAGGTGCAGAATGTAACGAGTTTTGGGTAGTATCTGTGGTTAATAATGAATTTCATTCTTTTCTAGTAAGTGAATTGGGCGTAAGATCTACTCCTGTTGTATCTAGAGTAGCCAATAATGTCAATGATCAAAGAGGGTATTTAAAACTTTCACCAGACGGAAGTAAATTGGCGATAGCAACACAAGGAGAAGATGCAATCCTATATGATTTTAATAACGCAACAGGAGAAGTTACTGACAATCCTACGTTTCTAATAAGCAATTTAAACCAAGATGGACAGCCTTACGGTGTTGAGTTTTCCTTAGATTCGAAAAAACTATACATCTCTACTTCGAGCGGATTTAGACGTAATATGAGTGAAAACGCCGTGACCTATAAACTCTTTCAATTTGATTTAACAAATCCAGATATCGTAGGTTCCAAAACAATAGTTCACAGACAAGACGCGGGAAGTGTAGAATTCCCTGAAGGCGGATTTAGAGGTGCTCTTCAAGTAGGGCCTGATGGCAGAATCTATGTTACCATTCCAACTGCCTACGAAGATGCTGGAGCAGATGCTCCGTTTATAGATATTATTGAAAACCCAACCGCAGATGCTGCAGACATTGTTTTTACAAAAAATGCAATTCGATTGGTTGCAGGTACTTTTTCTACCCAAGGATTGCCGCCATTTATATCCTCTTTATTACTGCCAATAGAAATCATTGATTCAGAAAACAATGAAGTCATTAATAATGAAAACTTACAATTGTGCGTTGGGCAAGATAAAACAATAGGACCTGAACCTGTTTTAGGAAATAATGTGGTTTTTGAATGGCGATTTGACAATGGAACCACCAACGATGTCATCTCATCAGATCGTTTATTAAATTTAACCGACCTTCAGCTGCCAGATAGCGGAACCTACGCTTTAAAAATTGAATTGGTTGATCCTTGTGGAGATGTAACACAATACAATGGAGAATTTGATTTGAATGTTTTTGAGGCTGCAATAGCGACACCACTTACTGATATTATTGAGTGTGACGACGATCGAAGTGGTTCAAATTCATATGATTTTTTAGTAGATACAACTCCTTTGATACTGGGAAGCCTAGATCCTACTATTTTTGAAGTTCTGTACTTTGATAGTTTTGTAGCAGCAAACGACAATGTGCGTGATACAGACTTACCCAATACTTTTGTAGCCATTACAGGAACCACAAATGATATTTATGCAAGGGTTCACAACATAAACGCACCTTTTGCATGTTATGATATTATCAATTTTTCAATTATTGTAACCGATATTCCAACACCAACCCAACCCACCGTATACCGTTTGTGTGACGATACTGTTAGCGGAAGCGATACAGATAATAGAAGTTTGTTTCGACTCGATACCAAAGACAGTGAAATATTAGGTGCCATTTCGGCCACCGATTTTAATGTATCCTACCACGCTTCACTATCAGGAGCCCAAACAAGTGCAACAACTGATGATATTGACAAAACAATAGACTACACTGTTACAGGATCTCAAACCATATTTGTACGAGTAGAAAATGTTAATAATTCAAATTGTTCCGTTATTTCAGACGACACTACAGGAAGCACGTTTACATCTTTTCAATTAGTCGTAGATGCATTGCCCGTCGTGACCAATCCTGCAGAATTGATTCAATGTCACAACAATCCAGACCTAAATACAACAGTCAATTTAAAACTGGCACGGATAAATATTTCTACAAATTATGAAAACGAAGTTTTTGAATATTATGCTTCTGAAACAGACGCTATTGCCGGAACACCTCAAATAACTGGAACAGCTATTGAATCCTATCCTGTTACAGGAACTGGGGAAGCATGGGTTCGGGTTATTTCTGACCAAAACTGCTATCGCATTGGAAAAATCGATATTACCGTTAATTTTAGTGCCGATTTAGCTTATAACAAAACTTATACCGTCTGTGATGATTTCTTAGATATTGATGGGAATGACAATGCAAATAATGACGATACGGATGGGATTGCCACCTTTGACTTTAGTGAAACCGAAAATGAAATAAAAGCTTTCTTTCCGGCTGCATCTAGACCTGATTTGGATGTTTTTTATTACGAAACTGAAAGTGACAGAGCTTCTTCCGTAAATGACATCAACAGTCAAATCGCAAATCATAGAAATAACAACGATCCAAGTTTTGCAAACAACCAAACCAT
>ERZ1047472.1557-NODE-1557-length-17654-cov-6.306211_pt1 | contig 17654 bp, 12 predicted proteins | sample MGYA00383095_ERZ1047472 | MGnify/ENA primary metagenome ERZ1047472 (study PRJEB29581, sample SAMEA5548365) | metagenome | biome: marine; feature: coastal; material: water | depth 1 m | study: Short-term variability in the microbial, nano- and picoplankton... | reverse complement strand
CAAGAGTCTTTACGGTGAGAGTTTTGAAGCGAGACAACATAAATTTCCCCTGATAGGGCACCAAAAAGGTGCTTTTAGTTTTGGTTTGTTTCTGTAAATGCACTATCACTGTGCCTAAATGGGCCTTTTTGGCCTAAAACTCCATAATCTGCCCAATTAAAAGCAATATTTATGCCATAAAACTGACTTTGCGCACTAAAGTGATGCAGGGCCCTGTTGATGGTGCAGTCTATACTTTTAATGTGGCTGTTTAAAAGTGGTGATTTATAAATAGCCCAGCGGTTAATTGGTTGAAGGCCAATTTTTGTATAAAGCTTTGGAGTTAAAAATATGGACAGCAATGATGCAGCGGATCGCGAAGAATTGAAACTAAGGCTCCAGGGCCTGCATGCAGATCTTCAAGGCGCCTCAGAAATGACAACCAGCGAGAGAGAGGTTTTAAGTAATCTGGTGGTGGGTGTTTTGCGGCTCGATGAGCAGAAAGCGCCGGAGGAGCACCATTTGCGGGAAATTCTTGAGGAGAAGAGCTCAGCTTATGAGGTGAAATATCCCAAGCTGGCTTTTGCCATGCGGCAGGTGTTGGATATCCTCTCCCGCATGGGAATTTAGTGATCTAGCGGAAAGGCTAATGGGGCACAATCGCCAGCGTTAATTTGGAGATGCAGGTTAATTTCCCCCGATCATCCTCCAGGCGAATTTCCCATACCTGGGAACGACGCCCGAGATGGATGGGTCTGGCAATGCCAGTGACTAAACCCGATGAGACCGGACGCAGGTGGGTGGCACTGACTTCCTGGCCCAGGCATTTAGCCTCGCTTATGTCGATCACATGGGCTCCGCCAATACTGCCAAGGCTCTCCGCCAGCACAACATTGGCACCACCGTGAACCACGCCGAAGGGTTGAAAGGTTCGCGCATCCGCAGGCATGGTGCCCTTGATAAAATCGTCACCAACCTCAGTCACGCGAATATCCAGCTGCTCGCAGATGGTACCCTGGTTAATACTGGTATTGATAACCTCTATATTTGGACGCTGATGCCATATGCTACTCATATTAACCCTTTGTTTATATTATGCTTTTAGGCGTTTGTATTTCACGCGGGTTGGTTGCGCATCGGTTCCTTTGCGGCGAATAAAGTCTTCGTGATATTCACTGTAGCCACCTTCAAAGAACTGAATTTCGCTATCTCCCTCATAGGCGAGAATATGCGTGGCAATTCTGTCCAGGAACCAGCGATCGTGAGAGATAACCATCACGCAGCCAGGAAAAGAGAGCACAGCTTCTTCAAGGGCGCGCAGGGTTTCAATGTCCAAATCATTCGAGGGTTCATCGAGCAGTAAAACATTGGCCCCTTGTTTCAGGGTATTGGCCAAATGCAGGCGCCCGCGCTCACCACCGGATAACTCACCGACACGTTTCTGCTGGTCTGAGCCTTTGAAGTTAAAGCGCCCGGCATAGGCCCGCGATGAAACTTCATAGTTGCCGATTTTAAGCATATCGTGGCCGCCGGAAATCGCTTCCCAGACATTGTGATTATCGTCCAGAGAGTCTCGGCTCTGCTCAACATAGGCAACCTTAACGGTTTCGCCGAGAGTAACAGTGCCGCTATCTGGCTGCTCGGTTCCGGCAATCATGCGGAAGAGTGTCGATTTACCTGCACCATTGCCACCGATAATGCCAACCACTGCTCCCTTGGGAATCGACACCGAGAAGTTATCGATAAGCACCTGATCACCAAAGCCCTTACAGACATTGTCGAGAACAATAACCTTGTCGCCGAGACGTTCGCCCGGTGCAATATAAATTTCATTGGTTTCGTTGCGGGCTTGGAACTCTTGAGAGTTCAGCTCGTCGAAACGTGCCAGGCGCGCTTTGCTTTTCGCCTGACGGCCTTTGGTGTTTTGACGGACCCATTCGAGTTCTTGCTTTAGGGCGCGCTGGCGCGAGGCCTCTTGCTTTGACTCGGTTCTGAGTCGACGCTCTTTGCCTTCCAGCCAGGTGGAGTAGTTGCCCTCGTAGGGAATACCGTGGCCTCTATCCAGTTCGAGAATCCAGCCGGCGACATTGTCCAGGAAATAGCGGTCGTGGGTTACCGCAACTACGGTACCGGAAAATTCTTCGAGGAACTTCTCCAGCCAGAAAACCGATTCTGCATCCAGGTGGTTGGTCGGCTCATCGAGCAATAACATATCGGGGCGGGATAAGAGTAGTCGACAGAGGGCGACACGACGGCGCTCACCACCAGAGAGTGACGTAACATCTGCATCCCAGGGCGGCAGACGCAGCGCATCGGCTGCTACATCCAGGGAGTGATCCAGATTATGGGCATCCCAGGCTTCAATAATCGCTTCCAGATCACCCTGGCGTTTGGCCAGCGCATCGAAGTCGGCATCAGGCTCGGCATAATCGAGATAGACCTGCTCCAGATCTTTTAGAGCATCAACTGCTTCGCGAACACCATCTTCCACATTGCCGCGTACATCTTTTTCGGGATCCAGTTGGGGTTCCTGAGGCAGGTAGCCAACATTGAGATCCGGCATAGGGCGGGCTTCACCTTGGATATCGGTGTCCAGTCCGGCCATAATTTTTAGCAGCGTCGACTTACCCGAACCGTTGAGGCCGAGAACGCCAATTTTTGCGCCAGGGAAAAAAGACAGGGAAATATCTTTAAGAATTTCACGTTTTGGGGGAACAATTTTTCCCACCCGATTCATTGTATATACGTATTGTGCCATGGTTGGAATTGTCGACTGTTTGCAGTTATTAGAGCTGCCCAGTGTAGCGGAATACCGCGCTATAGAGAATTACCAAGAGACAAATAGATGTACCGCGTAAATGCTTCGAAAAAGATGCCGGCCACAAGGTGACCGGCACAGATTACATGGGATTAATTCGCAGCCAGGGCTTCATCAAAAATCCGAGGGGGCTGGTTGGCACAATCGGCGCGGAGAGGGCAGACAGGCAGATACACTCGCCATTTTGCGCACCCATCGGCTGGTGAACATCGCCGGGCTGGCGCAGCAAAAAGTCGCCCTCGCGGTAGACCGCATTCTCATCGGAGAAGCTGCCCTTTAAGACAACGGTGTACTCTAGGCCTTCATGGCCATGTTTAGGGGTTTTACCGCCGGCACAAATCTTGTGCAGCGCCACTTCAAAATTATCTTGCCCGGTTTTAAAGCGTGCCACATCGACTGATGAGGAGAGTCTTTTCCAGTTTTTATCGATCAGCGAGGTGCCGATCAGTTTGTTGACGCTAAAGGGCATATCGCCGTCAACCTTGGTTTCTATAGGTGTAGCCTTGTCGCCGCTATCAATTTTTTCCATAACCTGAAAAAGGGCATCTTTTGCCACTTCCACTGGTTCAGCCTGGCTCATGATTTGTGAGCCGACCTGGTCCAGGCGCAAAAGCTGTGCTCTGCAGCTGGCACAAAAGTGCAGATGTGCGGAGACGCAGATTGATGCTGCAGTTTCCAGTGTACCTGCTGAGAATTCAATCAGCATATTTTGATCGGGATGATGGGTTGTTTTGTTAGTCATTCTTGCGCCTCTTTGGAGACAATAATTTGCATTTTCTGGAGTGCTAGGCGCACTCGTGATTTAACGGTTCCAAGCGGTAACCCCAGTTCGGCTGACGCCTCGGCATGGGATTTACCCTCTAGGTACACCTTGCGTAGTATTTGATCCTGCTCTTTAGGGAGTTGGGCTAACGAATCCTGGACTCTGTCTTCACTGCGCTTTTGCTGGAGCAGTGAAATCGGCGTCGCTTCATCGGGTTCGTGCCAGAAATCTTCGTTTTCTAAGGGTAAATGCTGGGTATTACTCTTGCGGCGCAGCATGTCTATTCGACAGTTACGGGCCACGGTATAGATCCAGGTGGTTGCAGAGGCTTTCTCGGCGTTGTAACCGGCCGCTTTGTTCCAAACCTTGATCATTACTTCCTGGACTAGGTCATCGCCGAGTCCGGGGAACCAGCCTTCGTTTCGACTTGCGTGAGCGAAGCCTTTGAGAAGTGGGCCAAAATGTTCGAAGAGTTGGGCAAACGCTTTGCGGTCGCGATTTTCACCTACAGAGATGAGCAGTTGGCTCCACTGGTCTGAGCGTTTCTCTGAATTATTCAAAGTTGTCACGCGATCTTCCGTTGGTCGGGTTTGACTTGGGTTGCGTATTTTTGAAGTTATCATAATCTAGTGCTTCGGCTCAGAATAGCTTTTTTACGTTAATGGGTGGTTTCTGGATCATTTAATACAGGCTTGGGTATTCGCTACTAAAATCACTTAATAGTCCATACAATATGGAATCGATAGCCAAACAGACAATATAGGTAACCCCTTGAAAAAAATCGTTTTGCCGTTTGCCATTATCGCCGTTGCTATTGTGCTCTCTGCGGCCATGTTTATGCTTAAGCCTGCGCCGGATAAGTTGGAATCCCCGGAGACCGCCGTTGCTGTTAAGACAGTGGTGCTGGAAAAAACGGCCACCCAGTTGTTTGTGAAATCCCAAGGGACTGTGCTGCCACGTACTCGCACGGCGCTTATTTCAGAGGTCTCTGGTGCTGTCTTGAATGTCTCTTCCCAATTTGTTGTCGGTGGGGTTTTTAAGGCAGGTGATGTTTTATTGCAACTGGATCCCACGGACTACCAAGTCGCGCTGCAACGTGCTGAGGCTAGGCTGATCAGTATGAATGCACAGCTTAGCTTCGAGCAGGCGCGCTCTGCCCAGGCTAAAAAAGAGTGGGCAATGACGGGTCGGCCGGCCACAGAGGCACCTCTTTTAGCACTGCGCAAGCCCTATCTGGCTGAAGCTAAGGCCAATGTGTTACAGGCTGAAGCCGAAGTGAAGCAGGCGCAGCAAAAGTTAGATAAAACAACCATTCGCGCACCCTATGCAGGTATGATTTCCGAAAAGAGTGCAGATATTGGTCAGTTTGTTGCGCTGGGCTCAAGGCTAGGTGAAATATTTGCCATCGACTATGCCGAAGTTCGCCTACCAATGACTAAAAGAGATCTCACAAAGCTCGATATTGCCGCTATGGCTAAGGGTCAAACCGGCCCAGAGTTAATCCTTAGGGCCTCTGTGGGCGGAAATGAGGTTGAGTGGAGAGCACTGTTGGTGCGTTCTGAAGGTGTTGTCGATCAGCGCAATCGTGCCCAGTATCTGGTGGCCCAGGTGAACGACCCCTACAATATTCAACAGCGCAGTGATAAGCCGGCACTGTTGATGGGCACCTTTGTGCGCGCCTCAATTGCCGGTAAAAAACTCGACAAAATCTTTGCTGTTCCTCGTTATGCGCTTCTTGAGGGCGACAACGTAGCGGCGGTAGACAGCGACAACCGGCTGCGCCTAAAAAAGGTTGAAAAGGTCTTTGGTGATGACCAATTCTATTACATCAGCAACGGTCTGGAGGAGGGTGTTGAGATTATTGTCAGCGCCGTGGGAATTGCCATCGATGGTATGCGCGTCAAACCTGTAGGTAACCAATAATGCAAAGCAAGGGGCTTATCAGCTGGTTTACCAAAAATCCGGTGGCGGCCAATCTCGTCATGCTATTAATTATTGCCGCCGGTCTTATCTCGGCAATGAGTATCAGCAAGGACATGTTCCCGCGCTCAGATATTGATCGAATACAGATCAATGTTCCCTACCCCGGTGCAGCACCAGTGGAAGTTGAAAAAGGCGTTATTCTGCCCATTGAAGCCGCGCTTAAAGGCCTTAAGGGCGTCAAGAAAATCAATGCCACCGCCAGTCGCGATTCTGCCAGCCTCAGTCTTGAGATAGAGGCCAATGAAGATATCAATGAAGTGATGGCCCAGGTCGAGAATCGTATCGACAGCATTGTTAATTTTCCCCAGGATCTTGAGAAACCCAATGTCAGTAGAGCCGAAAACTTTGGCTGGGTGATCAATGTCAATGTCTCCGGTGCCATGAACAAACGCATCAGGAAAGAGCTGGGTCAGGAGATCCGCGACGAGTTGCTGGATCTGCCAGAGGTGAAAAGAGCAATACTCTGGGGAACGGATGACTACGAGATATCCATCGAGGTAAAGGAAGACCGCCTCCGGGAGCTCGACCTGACTCTGGCTGAAGTTGCCCGAGTACTCAGAGATTCATCCATCGACCTGCCGGCGGGAATGATCAGGGCTGAGAATGGCAATGTGCTGGTGCGCACCCAGGGTAAGGCATACCGCGGTGAGGACTTTGCCAACCTTGTGCTGCGCAGTCATCCCGACGGAACCCAGCTGCTGGTTTCTGATGTTGCTGATGTTAAAGATGGTTTCGCCGAGACCAACGCCACGGTGCGTTTTGATGGGAACAGATCTATCTCTGTGGGAATATTTTCCCTGAAGGATCAGGACCTAATTACTATTAGCGATTCTGTGAAAAAGTATGTTGAGGAAAAGCGCAACGAATTGCCCGACGGACTGAACATCAATTACGTTTTTGATGCGTCCTATAACCTGCGCGGCAGGCTCGATATGATGCTCTCCAACCTGGCTATGGGTTCGGTGTTGGTGGCTATTGTACTCGGCCTGTTCCTCAACCTGCAGGTTGCCCGGTGGGTGATGGTGGGTATTCCGGTGAGCTTTCTCGGCGCGATCTGGCTAATGCCGGTAAACCCCTATCCGGTGACTGTTAATGTTCTGAGCTTGTTCGCCTTTATTATGGTGCTGGGTATTGTGGTGGATGATGCCATTGTTATTGGCGAGAGTATTTTCAGTGAGGCCAAGGATGAGGCGAACAAAGCTGAGGAAAAAGCCAAACAGCTAAATGGTGGTGAGACCCCCGAGGACTTTTCCTATGTGGCGCCAGTCGAGACAGTGGTTGCCGGCGCGAAGAGGGTGGCTATACCATCGACCATTGGTGTGCTGACAACCATGGCCGCTTTTTTGCCAATACTGTTTATAGGTGGCAATGTCGCCGGGTTCCTCGAAGCGATCGCAGTCGTAGTGATTTTGTGTCTAATATTCTCGCTTATTGAGTCGAAATTGATCTTGCCTGCACACTTGGTCGGTCTGCGTTTTAGCAAACCCAAGCCATCAAGGTGGGATTTTATCAAGCGCTGGCAAAAGACAATTGACCAGCATATGACGAGTTTTGTTAAGCAGAAGTACCAGCCATTTTTGACCAGATGTATGCAGCATCGTTATGTCACTCTGTCATCGTTTGTCGCTGTCCTTATTGTTGCCTGTGCTGCGCTGGCCAGTGGTATTGCCCGTTTTGAATTTTTCCCGAATGTTCCCGGGGATGACATTCAAGCTTCTATTATTATGCAGGATGGTGTCTCCAGTGAAAGTCTGATTGAGGCGCTGGAAACGGTCGAGGCCGCCGCCTTTAAGGTCGATGCTGATTACCGCCGTGCTAACCCTCAGACAAAAGGGTTGGTGGAGCATGTGTTGTTCTACACCCAGTCCGATGTAGAAGGGGTTTTTATAGTCTCCCTGGTGCGTGCCGAGGAGAGGGCCATCAATGCACTCGAATTCGAAAAAATGTGGCGTAAAGAAGTTGGCAACTTGCCCAATGTACGCAAGCAAAATTACTATGCCAGCACCAATGCCGGTGGTGGGGCGAAGATCAATTTATCCCTCTATGGCGAAGATCCGAATCAACTCAGTCTGGCCAGTGTAGAGCTGCAGGAAAAGCTCGGTGAGTTCAATGGCGTATTTGATATCTACAATTCTCAGGGTGTCGGTGCCCAGGAAATACTGATCAGCCTTAAGCCCTTTGCCAGTCAGCTGGGTATCAATCTCGGCGATGTGGCGCGGCAGGTGCGCCAGGCATTCTATGGTGAAGAGGTCCAGAGGCTGCAGCGTGGAGCAGATACCTTAAGGGTTATGGTGCGCTATCCCCTTGAAGAGCGCCGCTCAATTGCCACTCTGGAAGAGATGCATATCCGCACTGCCAATGGCCAGGTTGTCGCCATCGGTGAAGTGGCAGATATTCGCCTCGGTCTTGGCCTGACTAGTATTAAGCGCACAGACCGCAAACGCACTATTACCATCACTGCAGATGTGGATGCAGCGAAGACCCAGAGTGGCAGGGTTATAGCAGATGTTACGGATAATTTTATTCCCCAGCTTCTGGAGCGCTATCCGGGAGTAGGCTTTGGTTTGGGCGGGGCCAGTGAGGAACAGTCTGAGCTGATTAGCCGTATGTTAGTGGGATTGATTGCAGCTCTGTTTTTAATTTATGGCCTGCTTGCCGTGCCACTGCGCTCCTATGTCCAGCCGCTGGTGATTATGTCGGTTATTCCCTTCGGTTTTATCGGCGCCGTCGTCGGGCATATTATCTTTGATATGACCATGAGTATGTTGTCGGTATTTGGCCTGATTGCACTGGCCGGGGTAGTGGTCAACGACAGCTTGATTCTGGTGGAATTTGCCAACCGCGCCCGGGCCGATGGAAAGTCCGATGAGGACGCGCTGATGGCAGCTGGTGCGCGACGCTTTAGAGCAATCTTTTTAACCACTACCACCACTTTTGTCGGATTGCTGCCCATGCTGTTTGAAACTAGCATGCAGGCGCAGTTTGTGATTCCAATGGCGCTATCGCTGAGCTTTGGTATTGTTTCAGCTACCGCAATTACACTGATTTTAGTGCCCTGCTTATACCTTGTGGTTCACGACCTAAAAAAGGTTAGGCGGTCGGCATTCGCATCCAGTAAGCGGCGTGAACTGCCAGTCACTGAATAATTAAATGAGCGGCTGCTTCAGCTATAAATTTTGTGTCAAACGACTGCAAGGGTACTGATAGGGAAAGTCAAATAATGAACCAACAGGAAATACTTCAACAGGCAAATCTGAGTGCAGCCAGTCTTTATTGTCAGCATCTGATGGAAAAGCTATTAGGGTTTCAAGCTATTCTTGCTGAAACCGGATTTGATGAAATTGTGATTGGCTCCGGTGAGAGCAAAATGCAGTTCTCGGATGATATGGCTTATCCCTTTAAAGCCAATCCCTACTTTAGGGAGTGGGTGCCACTGGGTAAGCGCGCCGGTTGCTATCTGCGAGTTGGTGCCGGTGCCAGCAAGCCGACATTATTTCTTCTCGCTGTAGAAGATATCTGGCATACCGCCCCAGAGGCACTGCCAGCAGGATTTGAGGAAGGGCTGGAGGTTATTGAATACGCCTCTATGGCAGAGTTAAAAAGCCAGCTTGGCAAACGCGAAAACGGCACTGCCTTTATCAATGAAACCAATGAGTTACAGCTGGCGGCGGAGTGTTGGAATCCTAAGCAGGTTACTAATCGGATTGATTTTCAGCGTCGCGCTAAAACTCCTTATGAACAGGAGTGCGTGCGCGAGGCCAATCGGCAAGCAGCGCCAGCCCATCGCGCGGCCTACCAGGCATTTATGGCCGGCGCTTCAGAGCTGGAGATTGCCGCGGCTTATTTGGCCGCCTGTAACCAGAGTGAAAATGAAATGCCCTACGCTATTATTGCCGGCGTCAATGAGCATGCGGCGGTATTGCATCACCACGATCTGTTTAAACAGGCTCAGGCTCCACGAAGTTTCCTCATTGATGCCGGGGTTGCCGTCAATGGTTATGCCTCGGATATTACCCGTACCTACGCATTTGACCCGGGCAGCGACTTTGCCGAGATGATTAGGCTGATGGATACAGTCCAGCTGGAATTGGTGGCTGCCGGTGGTATAGGCAAATGTCCGATTGAGTTAAATGTTTTATCGCAGCTAAAAGTGGCTGAGGTACTGCGTCAATTTGAGGTATTAAAAGTATCTGCAGAAGAGGCCTTTGACGCCAACATCACAGCAGCTTTCTATCCCCATGGTCTGGGTCATCATCTCGGCAGCAATGTCCACGATAGAGGCAGCAATCTGGCCAATGCTCAAGGAGATGTCGTGCCGGCTTCAAAGAAATACCCAAAACTGCGCAGCTCTGCTCCGATGGTGGCTAACCAGATTCATACTGTGGAGCCAGGGGTCTATTTTATTCCATCACTGTTGGATCGATTGCGCGCAGGAAAGCATGCCGCCAAACTCAATTGGTCGCGGGTAGATGAGTTTATTCCCTTTGGCGGAATTCGTATCGAGGACAATATAGTTGTGCACGGGGATGGTCGTCTGGAAAATCTCACCCGGGATGCATTTGCAGCAATAGATTAAAAAGCTCTCAAATAGATAAGGTTATTAGTCAAACTGTTTGTCGGCACTGGCAAAGCGCAGATAGAACAGCATGCCAAACAGGGAGATTGTCCCAGCCAGCTGAAACACCAAAACCCATGAGCCGGTCAGTTCTAGAATTAACCCCGCGGTATACACGCCGATAATCCCCGGCACAGCAGCCATGGTATTGGTAATACCCATCAGGGTGCCGGCGTATTTCGGTGCTATATCCATATGGTTGACCACAAAGCCGCCAACGGCTGCAGAACCCAGTGCATTACTGACGGTCATAATAGCGATCGCTACCCATATGGTCTCAGCGTAGCCGACCACCATCATGGCCGCAGCCATTCCGCCGAGACTGATAGTCTGCATAATTTTGCGCACCTTTATTACTGCCATGCCACTCTTAATCATGCGGTCGGCAATACCTCCCGCTATGTTCAAAGACAGAAACGACACAATAAATGGCACCATCGTGAAGTAGCCGATCGATGAGTAGTCTACTCCCAGGCCCTTGTTGATAAAGGTGGGCAGCCATGTCAGCAGTAGAAAAAGCGACCAGTTATTGCAGAAGTGGGCAACCATAATTGCCTGGATAGCACGAGATTTAAGCAGCTCTATCATTGGCGGCGCAGATTGTATTTTGCTCGGTTCGCCATCGGATTGAATATGCGCAAGCTCATGGGCTGAGATGCGCGGGTGTTTGCCGGGTTCTGACGCAGCGACCCTAAACCATATAGCAGCCCAGATAAAACCGAGAATTGCGAATGAGTAGAACGCCCATTCCCAGCCGTAGGCCTGCACAATGATCGGCGTAACAATAAGGGCAAAGACTGTTCCCAAGGGGATGCCACTGTTAATCACGCCCATGGCACGAGATCGCTCCGCGACCGGCACCCAGCGTGCCAGCAGTGCATAAACAGAGGGAAAGGTTACCGCTTCACCCATACCCATTAAAATACGGTTGAGAACCAGAATGCCGAGTCCAATCGTTGCGGCTAGAGGGGTTAGCAGAGTAAAGAGCGACCAGAGTATAACGCCGAGCCCGAGGACAATTTTTCCCCCAAAGCGATCGGCGAGGCTGCCGCCGAGTATTTGCAGTAATAGATAGCCGACAAAGAATGATGAAAGAACAGAGCCCTGCTTTGCCGGTCCCCAGCCGAACTCTTCGGCCATGGGGATAATGGCTACTGACATATTGACCCGATCTATATAACAGATAAACACTGCCAGCATCGACATTGAAACCATCGAGTAACGCTGTGGAATTCGGCTTAGCATTCGAAGCCCCCTGTGATTTTTTATTCTTATTGTTTTTTTTATTCTTAATCTTTTCTCAGGCTATCACATAACGCTAAGCGCAGTAATATAGCTTTTAGAGGTTTTCAGGGGTATCGGACTAATTATTGGCAGCTTTTTTATTAATTATTAATCAAATTAGTCTAAAATATGCGCATCCTTTTAATCTTTCCCAGCGACCCTTCATCACATGCAAAGCGACAAATCTACCCGGTCAGGTCCCACTGATAATTCAAGTAACCCGACGTTTGGTATTGGTATTGATTTTGGTACCAGCAACAGTGCGGCAGCGGTATTCGATGGTGAGCAGGTCTACCTGGTGCAGCTATCGGAACAGAACCCGATTATGCCCTCGGCCAATTATATTGACAGGGACTTTACAACCACCATCGGTCAAAAGGCGATCGATGACTATATCAGTGGCAATCAGGGCCGCAAGGTTGAGCTGAGTGCCGAGCTTATTGGTGAAGCCCGGACCAGTACCGGCAGTCCAACTGGTCCGGCTGGCGAGTCGGAAACCGGCAAGGTCTTCGGTCAGGCATTTAATGACTCAAGTTTGCCGGGACGACTGTTTCGCGGGACGAAGCGCCTGTTGGGTAACGCCTCTGACGGACGCACGCTAATCTTTGATCGACCCTTTCGGCTTGTCGCGTTGGTGACGCCTATTCTAGTGGGGATTCGCAAAGCGCTGCAGCGCAATCTCGACAATACGACCCACGCCTGTATTGGCCACCCGGTTAATTTTGAGGGCGTAGAGCAGGGCCGCAATAATATTGCCCTGGAGCGACTCAGTGAGTCCTACCGCCATGCCGGTATTAGCCAACAGTCATTCTGTCCCGAGCCCACCGCAGCGGCGATTAGCTATTTGCACAACCATCCTGGAAACAATGACGAGCTAGTGCTGACCGTCGATTTTGGCGGCGGTACGCTGGACTTCAGCATACTGCGCCGTGAGGGGTCGTCTTTTAAAGTGGAGGCTACACACGGGATTGCCCTGGGTGGCGACAGAATTGACCAGACTATTTTTCGTGAATTGGTTTTCCCGCTGCTCGGCAAGGGTGAGCGCTGGCGTCGAGTGCTCGACGGCTCTGAGGTGGATACGCTATTTCCCTTTGGCGACTTTGAAGATCTGCTGATTAACTGGCCGATCAGTTATATGCTCAACCAGAATAAATACACCGCCTCGGTGATGCAGCGCATGGTTGAAGATGATGAAGGGGCGATTAAATTTAAACGACTCTACGACCTGATTAAGCAAAACTACAGCTACCAGGTTTTTGAGGCGATCAAGGCCTTTAAAGCTGAGCTCTCGGTACAGGATTCGGCAGTATTGGATATACCTGAGATTGATATCGAGGTGACATTGGAACGCTGGGAGTTTGAGTTGATGATTTCCGATCTGCTCTTTGAGCTCGAGCAGGCGATCACCCTGATACTCAATAAAGCCAACATCCAGGCAGCGGATATAGATCTGGTGCTGCGCACCGGTGGCTCCTCATTAATTCCCGCAGTAAAGGATATTCTGGATAATCAGTTTGCTGGCAAAGTGGTTGAGCACGACCCCTTTACCAGTGTCGCCGCCGGTCTGGCGATTGCCGATTACTATGGCTATGGGGACCAACCCTCCCTGTAAATTTAAAACAACAGGGTACTGAGCTGCCGCATTGCTTACACTACTCCCCTAAAGAAACTTGCACGCAACAAGCAAGTTTATTACGCTTAGCATCAATGGAATAGAATTTACGCCGTAGTCACTGCAATTAAACAGTATTGCGCAATCAATGGAGTTGATATGAGCACATCAATAGCTAACGCCCTAGATACAAAAAAAACCAGCAAAACAGTTAACCGTCCTGCCGCTGCGCAAAATGGTTCGTCCAGCGCCAGCCATCGGCAAAAGTCCGCTATCCCCCTGAGATTTGTTACCGCTGCGAGTCTGTTTGACGGCCATGATGCAGCGATCAATATTATGCGTCGCATACTTCAGAGCGCCGGCGTTGAAGTTATTCATCTGGCTCATAACCGCTCGGTGGCAGAAGTGGTTGAAACCGCGCTGCAGGAAGATGCCCAGGGTATAGCTATCAGCTCCTACCAGGGTGGCCATGTTGAATACTTTAAATATGCTGTGGACCTGCTTAAAGAAGCCGGTGCTGAACATATTAGGCTGTTTGGCGGTGGCGGTGGTGTGATTGTGCCAGCGGAAATTAAACAGCTGGAAGCCTACGGTGTAGAGCGAATTTACTCTCCCTATGATGGCCAGAATCTGGGTTTGTCCGGCATGATCGAGGATATGATCAAACGCTGTTCCCTAGGCAGTTATCGGGATGTGACTGTTGACGCGAAGAAGTTGTCTGGTCGAGAAGGTCGCTGCAATCTATCCCGCTTAATTACCGCTATTGAGCGCGACGAGCTCAGTGACGAAAAACGTGAGTCACTTCGTGAACAGGCGAAGTTTCTATCTAAATCAGTACCGGTTCTTGGGATAACCGGCACTGGCGGTGCGGGAAAGTCATCCCTGACCGATGAAATAATTCGCCGCTTTCGGCAGGACGCTGAGGATAAGTTGCAGATCGCTGTTGTGGCCATTGATCCCACGCGCCGAAAAACCGGCGGTGCGCTGTTGGGAGATCGCATTCGCATGAATGCCATCTATCACCAAAATATTTTTATGCGCTCAATCGGCACCCGCGGCGCCACTGGCGAAGTGCCCCAGTCACTGACCGATATTATCAGCGCAGTGCGCCTCGGCGGCTTCGATTTTGTTGTGGTTGAAACACCAGGTATTGGCCAGGGCGATGCAGGCATTGTGCCCTATGTGGATATTCCTATTTATGTGATGACCCCGGAGTTTGGTGCCCAGAGTCAGTTGGAAAAAATCGATATGCTCGATTATGCCGAACTGGCGATTATCAATAAGTTTGATCGCAAGGGCAGTGATGATGCCTATCGCGATGTCTGCAAGCAGATTCAGCGCAATCGCGAAGCCTTTGATCAACGGCCTGAGCAGATGCCAGTCTACGGCACTATTGCCTCGCGCTTTAATGATGATGGTGTTACTGCCGCCTATCAGGGGTTGGTGGAATTATTGCAGGCTCGCGGGCTGCGCAATTTTAAACGTCACCTGGCCACCGTCGACTGCAAAACACCTTCGGAGAAAACCGTCGTGGTGCCAGCGGATCGGCAGCGTTACCTGGCCGAGATTGCCACAGGAGTGCGCAGCTATCACCGACATGTTGCTGTGCAGGCCAATCTGGCCCGCGAGCAGCAGCAGTTACTCGCCGCAAAGGAAATGCTGGTGAGTAGCGACAGTATTAAAAATGGGCAGCCAGTCTGTTCAACAATTGATCGACTGGCCGCCGAACGCCTGCAAGCCATGGATAGTCGCGCAAGCAACTTGTTGGAGAGCTGGCCGGATCAGGTAAAAGCCTATTCCGGAGACCAGAAAGTCGATGATTTAAGTAATGGTAAACAGATCACTACCCAATTAAATACGCTGTCATTATCGGGGAATAAAATTCCGCGAGTCTCCCTGCCACGCTATAGGGATCACGGCGAATTACTTAAATGGCTGATGCTGGAAAATCTCCCTGGTGAGTTTCCTTTTACTGCGGGGGTGTTTTCCTTTAAGCGCGAGGGCGAAGATCCGGTGCGAATGTTTGCCGGTGAAGGGGATGCCTTTAGGACCAATCAGCGCTTTAAGGTGCTCTCCGAGCATGCCGACGCCAAGCGCCTGTCCACGGCTTTCGATTCAGTGACTCTGTATGGCTGGGATCCGGATGAGCGCCCGGATATCTATGGCAAGATTGGTAATGCCGGTGTTTCTATCTGCACTCTGGAGGATATGAAAGCCCTCTATGATGGCTTTGACCTGTGCAATCCAACCACCTCTGTCTCCATGACCATTAATGGCCCGGCGCCGACCATCCTGGCAATGTTTTTAAATACCGCGATAGATCAGCAGGTCGATAAATTTATTGCCGAACATGACCGTCAACCAGGAGATGATGAGTACAACGAGTTGCGCGCCGATACTTTAAAGCGAGTGCGCGGTACTGTGCAGGCCGATATTCTCAAGGAGGACCAGGGGCAGAATACCTGTATCTTCTCGACGGAATTTAGTCTGCGCATGATGGGGGATATGCAGCAGTACTTTATCGATAGGCAGATTCGCAATTTTTACTCTGTGTCTATCTCTGGCTACCATATCGCCGAAGCCGGGGCCAACCCGATCTCGCAGTTGGCCTTTACCCTGGCCAATGGCTTTACCTTTGTCGAAGCCTATTTGGCCCGCGGGATGAAGATTGATGATTTTGCGCCCAACCTGTCGTTTTTCTTTTCCAATGGTATGGACCCCGAGTACACCGTGATGGGCCGCGTAGCGCGACGTATCTGGTCAACCTCGATGCGCGACCGCTATGGCGCCAATGTCCGCAGTCAAAAACTTAAATATCATATACAGACCTCCGGGCGATCACTGCACGCCCAGGAAATGAACTTCAATGATATTCGCACGACTCTGCAAGCCTTAATTGCGATCTACGACAATTGTAATAGCCTGCATACCAACGCCTATGACGAGGCGATTACCACGCCGACGGAAGCCTCAGTGCGCAGGGCGCTGGCGATCCAGTTGATTATCAATCAGGAGTGGGGTCTGGCAAAAAATGAGAACCCTAGCCAGGGAGCGTTTATTATTGATGAGCTAACCGATCTGGTTGAAGAGGCGGTGCTGCAGGAATTTGAGAGGATCTCTGATCGCGGCGGCGTGCTGGGGGCCATGGAAACCGGTTATCAACGTGGTAAGATTCAAGAGGAATCGCTCTACTATGAGCATAAAAAACACGATGGCTCTCTGCCAATTGTCGGGGTAAATACCTTTCTGGGTGAGTGCGATGAAGCGCCCGCTGACATCCAACTGGCCCGATCGACCGATGCAGAAAAACTCAGTCAGATACAGCGTCTGGGTGAATTTAAGGCATTCAACAGCGCGCAGTCCGCAGCCATGTTAAAGCGACTGCAGGATACCGTGAGCCAGGGTGGCAATGGCTTTGAAGTGTTGATGGATGCAGTGCGCTGCTGTTCACTGGGACAGATTACTCATGCTCTGTTCGACGTTGGTGGGCAGTATAGAAGAAGCATGTAATTCAATTTGAGATAAAAAAGAGTAGCAAAATGGCCAGAGCCCTGCGTCTTACCCAGATCGAGCGCAAAGAAATTTCCGATGCAAAAATGCTTGAAGCGGCGGTAGATTTAATTGTCGAGCATGGTGCCGGGCAGGCGACATTAAAAGATGTCGGTGAAAGGGCGGGTTATTCCCGGGGACTTGCAGGTTATCGATTTGGCAATAAAGCCGGGCTGTTTGATTTTGTACTCAGATCCGTGGGTGAGGAATGGTTGGGCGAGTTAACCCAAGTCACTGAGGGTAAGTGTGGATATCAGGCCATAGCTGCAGCATTGGATGCCCATATCAAGTTCTGTGAAGATGCCCCCAAACATGTAGAGGCCTTTTATCGCCTGTGGTTTGAGTCCCTGGCGCCAGACTCTGAACTTAAGGGCGTGATTCTTGGTATTCACCGCCGTCGCCGCGCTGATGTTATTCGCTGGATTGAGCAGGGTATCGAAGAGGGCGCACTGGCATCTACAACTGATAGTGAGTTGATTGCCGATCACTTCACTGCTGCCGTTAGCGGAATTGTCTACCACTGGATGAGCGATCCAGATAATCTCGATGATATGCGTTCCCTGCACAATGGCCTTAAGCAGGTGATGGCGTCGATGTTGGCTGCACAGGTCAAATAAGCCATTAATACTCCCTAAAGGCGACAAAGTACCGCTATCTTGCGACAAAACAGCCTATCTGTATAAAAACATACCTTGCATGCCTTGCACAGCCAAACTAACCTTGATGGCTGCTAAAACAATTACAAATTAACACTAATCTTTGGGGGTACACATGGCAGGTCCATCTGCAGGAAATTCATCAGCCACAGCGGCCGAAGGTCAGGAGCAGGGCACACAGAAATTCGCGTTTATCGCAATGACCTGTCTGTTTTTCTTCTGGGGCTTTATCACCGTTCTAAATGATATTTTAATTCCATTTTTAAGGGAGTCTTTTGATCTTAACTACACTCAGGCGATGCTGGTGCAGTTCTGCTTCTTTGGCGCCTACTTTATTGTTTCTCCTTTTGCAGGAAAGTTAATCGATAAGGTTGGCTATCAGCAGGGTATTGTTC
>ERZ1047472.1553-NODE-1553-length-17673-cov-48.905381_pt1 | contig 17673 bp, 19 predicted proteins | sample MGYA00383095_ERZ1047472 | MGnify/ENA primary metagenome ERZ1047472 (study PRJEB29581, sample SAMEA5548365) | metagenome | biome: marine; feature: coastal; material: water | depth 1 m | study: Short-term variability in the microbial, nano- and picoplankton... | reverse complement strand
CGGTAGTGTCCAAAGTGTTTGGATAACAATTTTCAAACATCCATTTAAGTTCCTTATCCTTTATGAAGGACTTCATATTTTGAATAACTAATTCAACCTGTTCACTTACAAAAGTTCTTTGATTTAAGTCAGGTCTTTTTGAAATAAATTTATTTTCATTGTTAGAATATGTAAAGTTTGAAGCAATAATTGGAAAAGGATTAATTACTAATCCTCCAACAATAATAGTTCCGTGTTTTAAAAACTGCTTTCTATGCATCCTTTCTAATAATAACTATAAAATCAAACGATTAAAAGGTAATACTTTTTTTATAAATTCAATCTGTTAAAATCAAATAAATATATATGATAGAAGTAATAACAAATAAATACTAAGATAAAATAAGTAGAAATTTCTAAATTTTATATACTCGTTGTTTTTAGGGTAAATATTTCCAAATAGTCCCTTTAACTCCTTCCAGAAAAGAGGCTTAACATTTATTATCCAATTATCGGTATTATATACTATTTTACGAAATTTGTTTCTGTAGTACCCTAGTGGAAACCCCCAAATCATGAAGATAAAAAAAAGAACGTTTTTAGCACTTATATCCATAGTTATTTATTTTTAGAAAACCAGGGGAAAAAGGAACTAGTTTTTATTATGTAGTCCTTATACATAGACTTAGATTCTTTTAATGATTTTTCCAATAAGCTCACACCAGAAATATGTATTATCAGTAGTGTCATTATGATTGAACCAATTATTTGCCAATAAGATCCTGAAGCAATACAAAAAAGAGCATAACTCCACCAAACAGCTGAGTCACCAAAATAATTTGGGTGGCGAGTGTATTTCCAAAGTCCACTATCTAATACTTTTCCTTTGTTGTTCGGATTTTGCTTAAATCGCATTAACTGATAATCCCCTACTGATTCAAAAATAAAACCAACACACCAAACCAGGATTCCTAAATAATCAAGGCCATTTAAATCACCAGAACTGCTACTGGTATTGATTGCAAAAAGAGGAATTGATATAATCATTATCAAGACAGCCTGAAGTAAAAATGTTTGAAAAAAGCTAAACCACCAATAGCGTTTGGGTCCATAGTTTTTCCTAAATTCCTGGTAACGAAAGTCTTCGCCTTTACCAGTATTTCTGAAAGCTAAATAAATTGAAAGCCGAAGCCCCCAGATACCTACAAGTGTTAAAACCAATAGTTTTCTAGGCGTTAAATCTCCATACATAAGTGCATAAAACACATTGACGACAACAAAACCTAAGCCCCAAAAAATATCTATTATACTAACGTTTTTAATAAATATACTCCAGATCCACAGCACAGTTACTAAAATAATTATGACCAGTGCTGCTTGAGAAAATAAAATCATCAATTGAAAAATATTTAATGCTTAATTAGTCGTACAGATTTAATTTTATTTATCAATATAATAAAAAATATTGGAGGATGCGCTTGAAGGTGCACGTATAAAACAAAAAAAGGGACTACTTTTCAGTAATCCCCTTTGTGACCCAAACTCACAAAAGTCCGAACTTATTAAGTGGTATTTTCCAATTATTTCTTGAACCAAATATGAGAATATTGCCCTAAATAATATGCAATTAAAATAGGTATAATCGAAAAAGACATATTCTTTTCCAAAAAATCATATTCTGAAAATATAACTAATATTAAAGCTGAAATAATAATAAAAAATAAATCAAATAATCTTTTTTTCATTTTCATGTAAATATAATTTAAAAAAAATAATAAAATATCCTCAAAAATAATTAATTGTCATAGAGCCAATCTAAGTATCCATCACTTGTAAAAGAAAGAAGCGGAAAGAGTAACTTATGTTTATCCCTTAAATTATCAGCCCTTTTTAGAGCTTTGTCCATAGCTTTTTTATCGTCCTTGCTTTTATAAATGGCTATAATTTTATCTAAAGAAAGATTAATTTTTGTTATCAAGTATAAATAATCATCCATTGTCTGGCTACCGCTAAAGTTACTTGCATCAGTATAGCGACTTTTAAAATCGCTTAAAACACGTTCGTATGTGGGATATAATCGTTTTGTTTTTATCGAGAGATTCAACATATCAATATGATTAACTTTAGACTCAATTTGTTTTGAAATTGAAAGGGCTTTATTAATTTCCTTGAAACAATTTTTCATTTTAACCGTTAGTTTGTTTATAAGACTATCTTTATTACAATTACAATATTCGACTCCTTTCACGTTAGCCTCTTTTTTATCGTCAAGTGATTTGTTATTAAAGTAGATCGGTTTTGAGTTTCTACAAAATTTAATTTCATCTTCCCAAACTTCATTTATATATTTATCAAGGTTATATAAAGCGCCAGATTGATATGGTCTAAAATACTCCAAATTTTGGGAATTAAAAGCGGAGATTATCTCGTCTACCTCGACTTTCCAATTGTTTTTTAAAAGATCTGAAATCTCAGAAAAACTTTCATTGATTTGGTCAATCTTTTTAGTTCCATAGGGATAGGTTTTTCCGAAAACTTTTTCAAATGAGTACAATTCTGATCTAGTTATCAAATGTTTACTCAATGAATCAGCTTTAGAAAACGAAATTTGTAATTTTTCGTTAATTTTTTTCAAGTCTGCAGTTTTAATATTTAAATAGTCAATTTTTATCTCTTTTCGAATGTTGCTATATGAATCGAAGGCGTTTAGAAATAATCCTGAATTAAAAAATGCTTCTGCTTTTTTGTAATTGTGAAGTTTTTCTAATGGGTAATAATTTACTTTTTGAACGACTATGTTACACCCGCCTGGGACATCGTAATTGTACGAATAGGATTTATATGTTAAATCTCCTTTAATGAACTTATGCAGAAACCAGTCAGTAGACATCATGTTTTTAAAATAAGGCTTTACATATTTAGTGACAATATTCTTTTCTCTACAAAAAGTATCCAAAGAAAAACCAGCATTTTCACGCTCCTCGTTAGACATTTTACTCACATTTAAATATCGCTGATAATCCTCTGCATTTTCTTTTGAATAAAGAGAAGTTGACCCATCAAGAATTTGTCCAACCGAATTACGACCAATAAAATCAGTCATATAGTTATTTTTGTAAGTAATTTCTAAATTTTGATTTTTATCTAATAAATTTATTTTCCAAGTACCAACAGAATAGCTATTTTGATCGTAGTTCCCATTAACTTTTATGACGCCTTCTTCGTTAATACTTACATTACCTACAATTCTTCCCTCACCAAAATTCATACTAGTAGTTACAATATTTTCTGGATTATACGCTCCCCATCCTGTATACCTATTATACAACCTTGTTTTATTTATAGAATAATATTTCCAATTCCCTTCTGCTAAACCATTTTTATAGTTTGCTGTCAATATTATAGTTCCAGTAGCGTGATAATATCCCATAAAGTAATCATTCATAATAAGTTTGTATCTCCAGGTTCCATGCTTGAGTCCCTTTTTATAATTCCCAGAAATAGTCTGTTTTAGCCCTTTATTATCATCCTTACCATCAAAATTATAGTTAAAAGGGCCTTCTATTACATACTCCCTAGTTTGGGGGTCTTCATAATATTTATAGGTTGCCTTTCCTTGCTGAGTCGTACCATTTGGGAAAGAGCCATTAAATGTCATTAATGACTGGCCAAAACTACTATTTGACATTATCATTAATAGCAGCCAAGTTTGAATTAAACTAACTACTCTACTTTCAAGAATGGTTAAACTAAGCATTTTTTTCAATATTATGTTTTTAAAATAATTTGAAATAAGTGATGAATTTATGTTTATCCATGATTTCTTTTTTGAAGTTATTAATTGATAAATATTCATTAAATGAGAGCTAGTTATTAAACAATTTAAATTTCACTAAATCAAAAATAAATAAATTCTATGAAATAGCTAAGCCCATAATGAGTCCAAACTATAGGTTATTTGTTTTGTGAGAAGCTCAGTATCTTTGGAACAAAGTGTATTGAGAAAACTGCTAAAAGCATTTAGAACAGAAATGTCTGCCAAATATTTATCAAAAGTATTATAGAAAAGAATATTGCTTTAACTTTGATATGGTTGTAAATGATTTTAAGAATAGTATGGATTGTTGTAAACCTTAATTCATAGTAGGTTTTATCCACCAAAAAAGCCTCACATTTCTGTAAAGCTTTGAGTGACTCAAACTTACAAAGGTCCGAACTTTTTGGATTATTTTGAGAGACTTAACTAAAATATAATAGTTTCAATTTAAAATGCTACTTTTTTACATCAAATAAAAGTTTTTAAAATAATCAAAAAATAAGCAAAATAAACGACCGAGTTCGAACCCCAAAAGTGAACACTATTTATGGACCAATACCCATTTTAACGAAGGAAATATCAAACATAAAAAATGGAGAACCGATTCCTGTGAATCAATTCTCCGATTTAGTGACCTTGGCAGGATTCAAACCTGCAACCTCTTGAGCCGTAATCAAGTGCACTATTCAGTTATGCTACAAGGCCAAATCAAGGATGCAAATATAAAGCATTAATCTTTTTATCAAAAGAATATATCATCAATTTCAAAAAACTTACTTTTGTATGTATCTATTAATTTTCTTGTTTTATGAAAATCGAACAAATCTATACAAGCTGCTTGTCACAAGGAGCATACTACATAGAATCTAACGGAGAAGTTGCTATTATAGACCCTCTAAGAGAAACACAGCAATATGTAGATAAAGCAACCGCTGATAGTGCGACTATTAAATTCATTTTTGAAACACATATTCATGCAGATTTTGTGTCCGGTCATGTAGATCTGGCAAAAAAAACAGGAGCCACTATCGTTTATGGTCCAAATGCTAACACACTTTTTAATTGTTATAATGCTTCAGATAACGAAGAATTTAAACTTGGAAATATAATTTTAAAAGCATTACATACTCCTGGGCATACTTTAGAGTCTGTGACCTATTTACTAGTTGATGAAGAAGGTAAAAATCATGCGATTTTTACAGGAGATACTCTATTTCTAGGGGATGTAGGAAGACCTGACCTAGCTATCAAATCTGATCTCACTGAAAAAGATTTAGCTGGGATTCTATTTAAATCTTTACGAACGAAAATCATGAACTTAGATGATTCATTAATTGTATACCCAGCACATGGAGCCGGATCTGCCTGTGGCAAGAATTTAAGTAAAGAAACAATAGGAACGTTGGGAGATCAAAAAAGAACGAACTATGCCTTACGCTCAGACATGACTAAAGAAGAATTTGTCAAAGAATTATTAGATGGCATCAGCGAACCTCCTCAGTATTTTTCCAAAAATGCAAAATTAAATCAGTCAGGTTATGAAGAACTTGATGAAGTTTTAAAAAATGGAAACATCCCTCTGTCTGTCAATGAGTTTGAGACGTTAGTCAAATCAAAAAAAGCGTTAATCTTAGATGTTCGAACTCAAAAAGACTTTATAGAAAGTCATATTCCTGGGTCAATTTTTATTGGACTTAATGGCTCATTTGCTCCATGGGTTGGAACATTAATAAGCAACATAAAACAACCGTTGCTTTTAGTAGTTCCAGAAGGTAAATCAGAAGAAGCAATTACGCGCTTAGCACGAGTTGGATATGACAATACTTTAGGTTACTTGAATGGCGGTATTAATACTTGGGTAAAATCAGGTAGAAAATACGATCAGCTAACTTCCATATCACCTTTTGAGCTTGAAAAACTTTCTAAACAAAAAACTCTCTCTGTGTTAGACGTTAGAAAAGAAGGGGAATACGATACCATGCATTTAATGTTGGATGGGCTTCAAAACTTTCCTTTGAATCAAATTAACAGATTCACCCAACTAGACGCACAAAAAACATATTACATCCATTGTGCTGGAGGCTACCGCTCGGTGATTGCAGCTTCGATTCTAAAATCAAATGGGTTTCACAATATAATTGATATAGCGGGAGGGTTTGCTGCTATTAAGAAAACAAATCTAAATTTAACTGAATCTACATGCCCTTCTAATTTGTGATTATATGGAAACAATTCTTGAAATTCAGAATCTAAAATGTGGAGGTTGCGCACATACCATCACTAAAAAATTAATAGAGCTAGTTGGTATTAAAAATATTACAGTTGACACTAACTCTAGTTCTATTAACATTAATAGCACAAATGAAGAAGCTTTAGAAGAGGCTAAAACACTTCTTTATAAATTAGGCTATCCAGTACAAGGGGATAATAATTCGTTTGGTACTAAAGCAAAATCATTTGTTAGTTGTGCAATAGGAAGAATAGAGAAATCTTAAACGATTTCAGCACTCAAACCTACTTCTAAGAGTCTACTGCACAAAGGCTCTAATTCATCGTAGCTTCCTGTTTTTACTGTACACTTTCCCTTATAATGAACAAGTAAAGCACACTGCTCAGCTTGCTCATGAGTATGATTACAAATGGCGACTAGTGATTCAATAACATGGTCAAAAGTATTAACATCGTCGTTAAAAAGAACAATTTCATTTAAACGTTCTTCTTGGGTGAGTGTATCAAACTGCTCGCTAATTTTTTCCTTTATACTCATTGTTAATTCACAAATTTTAAAGCAACCCAACTGTTACGGATACGCTTTGTTTCAAACTTAAGTCCTAACTTCAAACAACTAGATTCAATGAGTTCACAATCCGAATCATAAAACCCACTTAAAAACAGAGAACCATTTTCATTTAAACAGGCTGCATAAGTGCTTAAATCTTTCAATAGTATATTACGATTAATGTTTGCAATAATTACGTCAAACCGTTTGCCTTTAAGTAAAGAAGCATCGCCTTGTAATACACTAATCTCAGCGCAATCATTTCTTGAAATATTTTCAAGGCTGTTTAAATAACACCAATTATCTATATCAATAGCTTCCACCACCTCAGCACCATTTTTTTTAGACAAAATAGCAAGAACTCCAGTGCCACAGCCCATATCCAAAACAGACTTATTTGTAAAATCGGATTCTAAAATATGCTCAATCATCATATGAGTTGTTTCGTGATGACCAGTCCCAAAACTCATTTTGGGTTCAATAATAATATCATACTTGACATCAAAAGGATCATGAAATGGGGCTCGTATAGCACATTGATCTCCAACAACTATTGGATTAAAATTTTTTTCCCACTCCGCATTCCAATTGGTTTGCATTATAGTCTCAAAACAGTACGTAATTTCAAATTCTTCAGATTTCAAAATATTAATCGACTCTAAAATTGAATCAAAATGTTCACTTTGTTGAATATATGCAATAACTCCATCAAGTGTTTCGACGAAACTTTCAAAGCCAGCATATCCCAACTCCGCAATTAAAATTTCACTACCAGGCTGAGCAGGTTTAATTTTAAAAGTATAGCCAATGTATACAGGGTCTTCCAATTTAAAATGCGTTTATTATAGCTGTAAACTGAGTCACATCCAAAGCTGCTCCGCCAATCAACCCACCATCAACATCTTCTTTTGAGAAAATCTCTTTTGCGTTGGCTGGTTTGACACTTCCTCCATAAAGAATAGAAACATCTGCTGATAGGTCAGAAGAATATTTATTTTCTATGGTTTTACGTATAAAGGCATGCATGTCTTGAGCTTGTTCTGGTGAGGCTGTCTCTCCAGTTCCAATTGCCCACACAGGTTCGTAAGCTAATACAATATTTGTCCATGCTGATGCTGGTAAATGAAATAAAGCATTCTTTATTTGACCTTCAACTATTACTTCCTCATTTCCAGATTTACGATCTGATAATTCTTCTCCAAAACAAAAGATAATACGCATATTATTTTTTAAAGCGGTATCTACTTTCTTAGCTAAAAGAGCATCTGTTTCATTAAAATATGCACGGCGCTCACTGTGTCCTAATATGACCGTATCAACACCAATACTTTTGAGCATTCCAGAGCTAATCTCACCTGTATAGGCACCGTTTTCAGCATAGTGCATATTTTGAGCTGCAACACTTATCCGACTTGATTTTAGTAAGTTTGACGAACAAAATAAGCTAGTAAAAGGAGGTGCTATAATAACCTCGGTCTCAGACTCTGTGTACTGCTCCAGCAGTTTAGAAACTAACTGTTCTGAATCGACATAGTCATTATTCATCTTCCAATTTCCTGCTACAATTTGTTTTCTCATTTTAAATTATTTATAAGTTTTATATCTGTTGTTTCAATTGCGTTAAACACTTTAATTATTCCATTTTTATCAATAATAAGATATCTAGGAATCCAATCTAATCCTAAAAAATCACCCAAAGCTCCTTTCCAGCCAGATTGTACAAAGAAATGGTTGCCTTGTATTTCTAATCGATCAATACTTTTTTTCCATGCAAGTTTAGATTTATCAAGGGATAAGTAAATAAAATCGATTTCTGGGTGAGTCTGCTGAAGCATTTTAACTCCCGGAAGACCTTTTAAACAATCTTTACACCAAGAGGCCCACACATCAATAAATATAGTATTTCCTTTGTGCTGTTCAAGTATGGATTTAAAGGACACTGACTCGTCTTTAAGATTTATTAATTCATCCTTTAAAGCTTTTTCAGAAAATTGTGTCTCCACTCTATTTTGACAACTCAAAATTGTAGTTATAAGTAGAGTAAATGCAAAAATGTTCTTCATATCTCAATAATTATTAAGCATTAAGTTTGATTTTTGGATCTAGATAGGAATAAATAAAATCAACCAAAATATTTATGATTACAAAAGTAAGGGCAATTATTAAAACCGCACCCATAATTACGGGTAAATCTAAAGTGTTTAACGCATTTACAATTTCCTTACCCAGTCCATTCCATGAAAAGATGTATTCTACAAAAACTGCACCCGCTAGTAATGAAGCAAACCATCCAGATACAGCAGTAACTACAGGGTTTAAAGCATTTTTTAGTGCATGTTTCGTAATGACCTGAAACGCACTCAAACCCTTTGCTCTGGCTGTTGTTATATAGTCTTGATTAAATACTTCTAACAAAGAGTTCCGCATCAATTGTGTAACAACAGCTAAAGGACGAATCCCTAGAACAAAAGCTGGTAATATTAAGTTTTTTAACTTCAAAACATTGTCTTCGCCAAAGTCATCTAATTCATAAAGACTCCCCGACATTTCTAGCCCGGTAAATTCATGTAATAAAAAACCAAATATCCAAGCTGCTAATATTGCACTAAAAAAAGAAGGCAAACTCATTCCTAATGTACTTATGATTAGTAATAATTTATCAATAAAATTATCTTTATAAATTGCTGAAATTATTCCAAAAAATAATCCAATAATTAATGCAATGCTGATCGATGCAACAGCCAAAATAATTGTATTTGGAAGCGTCTCACTAAGTATCTGACTTACTTTTTTTCCCTGTTTGGTAAAAGAAGTTCTTAGAAAAGGATATTTTAAAACAAGAATTAAACTAGATGTTTCAAAAAGTTTTTTGTAATTATAATCATGTGATTCTAAAAATGTATAGTTTTTAGGATTCTTATCGTGAAAAGATACTGGTGACAAATCATTTAAATAATATAAATATTGTGTCAAAATCGGCTGATCAAAACCATATTTTTGTTTTACTATTGCCAACTGAACTTCGTCTTCATTTTGACCCAACATCATTTGAGCGGGATCACCTGGCAACACATTAAAAAGCAAGAAAATAGCAGTAATTACTCCAAAGAGAGTCCAGAAAGCATGGTGTATTTTTTTTAGTAGGTAACTTTCCAATAGTATTTATAAATCTAGATTATCAATATCATTCCAATGCACTTTTTGCTTAACAGTACCACGGTTTAAAATTAAAACTCCTGGATTAGAGCGAACAACTGTTTTGAGCGCTTTTTCATCGCACAGATAAAACTCAAAGTCAAGACCAAAAGACGATTGAATTTTCTCTTTAGCATCGTTTCCGGAGGCACTTAAACCAATGACTGTATAACCATTAGATTTAGCGTTTTTAGAAAATAATTTCAATTTCTCTAACCCTTCACTTTCAGCAGACTCTAAGCTATAAGATACTACCATCACTAGTTTCTCGTTCTTTAGAAAGTCTTCCGTTAAATCTTCCCTATCAGATTCTATTGAAAAATCTAATATCGAAGGTTGATAGCCTTCCTTAACTACTCTCGTTTCTACACTTACATAATCTCCGTTCACATCAGGATAAGAACCGTCAGTTTTGACGATTTTCTGTTTTCCATCAACATCAAAGGTCCAAGTAAATTCTTGAACTACTTTTGGGGCGTTTTCAGGCGTACTCATGTTTGTTAATAGGTTGTCTCCTATTTTATATGCTCTAAAATCGATACTTGGAAGATGCATCAGTACATGGTATCCAAAACCAAGACTGGCAATAAAACTCAAAAATGCAATAAATGATGTTAGTAAAGGCTTAAGTAGTGGAGTGATATAAGATTTTCCCAAGAAAAGAATCACAATAAATACCAGCAACACAACATCTTTTGTAAAACTTTCCCAAGGAGTTAACTTCAAAGCATCACCAAAACAACCACAGTCTTTAACTTTATCAAAATAAGCTGAATAAAAAGTTAAGAAAGTAAAAAATACAATCATCAGGAGCAAACTCCAAACTGTAAATTTGGGTTTGTAACCAATTAACAAGAAAACTCCAAGGACAACTTCAAAAACAACTACAATAATAGAAATAGCTAATGCATGAGGCTCTAAAAAAGTAATATTTAAAACCTCTGCGCTAAAATATTCTTGTAACTTATATGAAAAACCCAATGGATCATTTAACTTAACAAAACCAGAAATAATAAAGAGAATTCCAACAAAGATTCTTGAAATTGAGACTAGTATTTTCATATCACGATTCGTTTAAGTGTATTAGTGCAAATACTGCATAATTGATCATATCTTGATAATTAGCATCTATCCCTTCACTAACAAGCGTATGCCCAGCATTGTCTTCAATCTGTTTAACACGCAATAATTTTTGTAAAATTAAGTCCGTTAATGAACTTACACGCATGTCACGCCATGCCTCTCCATAGTCATGGTTTTTATCCATCATGAGCTGTTTGGTGATGGCAATTTTCGTTTCATACAATGAAACAGCCTTTTCAAAAGATAAATCAGGGTGTTCAACAACACCTTCTTCTATCTGAATTAAAGCCATTACACAGTAATTAATGATCCCTACAAACTCACTTGCTGCACCCTCATCTACTTTTTGAACAGCGTTTTGCTGCAATCCCCTAATCCTTTGTGCTTTTATAAATATTTGGTCAGTAAGAGATGGTAATCTAAGAATACGCCAAGCACATCCATAGTCTTTCATTTTTTTAACAAACAGGTCTTGACAAACCTGAACAACCGTATCGTATTCTTTTGAAGTATTTTGCATGAAATAAATCGAATTTTGCGTAAATTTCGCTTAAAATATTTAAAACATCAAGATTTATGTTTTAAATCTTAATAAACACAAACACCCATAGCTATTTATGACCCTAAATTGTAACGGAAAACTCATTGATCTTAGCACCCCTAAAGTGATGGGTATTTTAAATGTAACTCCAGATTCATTTTATGATGGTGGGAAATTCAAAAATGATAAAAGTTTTTTATCTCAGGCCGAAAAACTAATTGGTGAAGGAGCTGATTTTATTGATATTGGAGCTTACAGTTCGAGGCCAGGTGCAGATTTTGTTTCTGAGAAAGAAGAGATCAACCGACTAATACCTATTGTTAACTTGATCCATAATTCCTTTCCCGAGACTCCTATCTCAATCGATAGTTTCAGAAGTGAGGTGATTAAAAAATCAATCCAAGCTGGTGGTGCTATAGTAAATGATATTTCAGCCGGACAATTAGACCCTATGATGTTTGAGACAGTAGGTAAACTTGGTGTCCCCTATATAATGATGCACATGAAAGGCACTCCACAAACAATGCAGCAGATGACAACTTATTCAGATTTAATAAAAGACATTTACTATTACTTTTCAGAGCGAATTAATCTAGCTAAAAAGCACCAAATTAACGATCTCATAATCGATTTGGGCTTTGGATTCTCAAAAACTTTGGAACAAAACTTTAAATTACTCAATTCATTGGATTTCTACACAAACTTGAACCTTCCTTTATTGGTTGGTGTTTCCAGAAAATCTATGATATATAAAACATTAGATACCAATCCAGAAAATGCTCTTAATGGAACTTCAGCGCTAAACATGGTAGCGCTGAACAAAGGAGCGAAAATACTAAGAGTTCACGATGTTAAAGAAGCCATAGAATGTATTAAACTTCACGAAGCTCTTACGAATTAGTGTTCATTTTATATTTATTATATTTATTGAAAATTAAAAGACCTTTTGGACATATTTAACGACTTACTAAATTTTAATGTATTAGATATAATCGACATAATCTTGGTCGCTTTATTACTATACTATGTATACAAGTTAATTAAGGGAACAGTTGCAATTAATATCTTTTTTGGTAGTGTTATTTTCTATCTTTTTTACCTTTTAGTTGATGTCCTGCAAATGCGAATGCTAAGTACTCTTTTGGGCGGATTTATGAGTGTTGGAATTATTGCTTTAATTGTTGTTTTTCAGCCCGAGATACGTAAATTTTTGTTAATGATAGGTTCTACCAACTTTAGAAAAAATGGTTCATTGATTAAACGTTTTAATTTTTTAAAAACACAGGGGACAAATATCTCAGACGCAGAAACAATTGTCAAAGCAAGTGCTAAGATGGGAGACTCCAAAACAGGGGCACTTATTGTAATAGAGCGTAATAACAATCTAGATTTTTTAGTAGAAACTGGTGATGAAATGAACATTACTGTTACCCAACCAATTTTAGAAAGTATATTTTTTAAAAATAGCCCGCTTCACGATGGAGCAATTATAATATCTAATAATATAATTAAAGCAACAAGAGTAATACTGCCTGTGAATAATGAAAAAAATATTCCTTCTCACTTTGGACTAAGACACCGAGCAGCTATAGGAATTTCAGAAAAAACAGACGCCTTAGCTATTGTTGTGAGCGAGGAAACTGGATTAGTTTCCTACGTAAGTAATGGTGAATTTGTTATTTTCAAAGATAATTTAGAGCTTATCAAAAAGCTTAAGATTGATTTGTCTTAAGCTGTGTTTGATCAGACAAAAACTGCGCATCATATAAATTTCTATACCACCCGTTTTTGATCGACAGTAATTCCTTATGAGTTCCTGTCTCCACAATCTCACCAGCTTCTAACACAATAATCATGTCTGACTTTTTGATAGTTGCCAATCGGTGAGCTATCACAATAGAGGTTCGCCCATGGGTAATTTTTTGAGTGGCTTTTTGAAGCATTTGCTCAGAATGAGAGTCGATTGAAGCAGTTGCCTCATCTAAAATTAAAATTTTTGGATTAGTTACATATGCTCTTAAAAATGATATTAACTGCCTTTGTCCGGATGACAACATAACCCCTCGTTCTTTTACGTTATAATTATAGCCACCTGGAAGACTCATTATAAATTTGTGAACCCCTATTTCTTTAGCTGCAGATTTAACATCTAACTCACTTATAGCTGAATTATTAAGAGTTATGTTATTTAATATGGTATCAGCAAATAAAAAGACGTCTTGAAGCACAACTGCAATGTTTTGTCTTAAATTCTTTAGAGCTAATGTTTTTATATCTACGGTATCAATTGTAATCTTACCTGAATCAATATCGTACAGACGATTTAATAAATTAACAATAGTAGATTTTCCTGCTCCTGTGGAGCCAACAATAGCTATAGTATCTCCAGCAGCTACTTTAAATGAAATCCCTTTTAAGACTTTTTCATTTTTAACATATGAAAACTTCACTTTTGAAAATTCTAAGTCTCCTTTAATATTTTGAATTGTAGCTTTTCCGTAGGCTTGTATGTTTGATTTTGTATCTAAAACTTTAAATACCCGGTCGGCAGCTACCATTCCCATTTGGAGTGTATTAAATTTATTAGCAATCTGATTTAATGGTCTGAACATCATAGGAACCATCATAATAAAAGCTGTTAAATCTCCAACTGTAGCTGTTTGATCGAGAACCGTGTTAAGACCGCCTACCCATATAACTGTACCTAAAGTTACAGACGATAATAATTCTGCAATTGGAAAAAAAACAGAATTGTACCATACAGTTTTAATCCATCCTTTTCTGTGTCGCGCATTAATTTCTTTAAAATTTTTATACTCTACAGCTTCTCTAGCAAATATTTGAACGATTTTCATACCTGTAATCCGTTCTTGCACAAAAGAATTTAAATTTGAGACTTCAGTTCGTACGTCTTCAAATGCCTTTTTCATATATTTTTGAAATATCTTGGTTGCTATCAACACAATTGGAAGAGCAAAGAAAACAATAATGCTTAAACGCCAATTCATATAAAACATTACAAATCCAACAACCCCCATTTTTAAAATATCACTAAATATCATAAACAAGCCTTCTCCAAAAATATCGGCAATTCGTTCCATGTCAGTAACAGTTCGCGTAATCAAAACTCCTACTGAAGATTTGTCAAAATATTTCATTCTAAAACCAAGAATATGTTTAAATAATTTGATTCGAACGTCTCTTACTACCGATTGGCCCAGCCAACTAGCATAGTATATAAAAAGAAGATTGCATGTGACTTCTAAAAATAATAATCCTAACATTATTAGAATATATTTAACAAAGCCTAGCTCAACCTTTTGCTCAATATTTTCATCGATAGCTAACTGTAAAACTTTAGGACGTAAGGCACCGAAAACCGCTAACCCAATCACAGTGATCAATGAAAGAGCAAAAACCCATCTATAGGGCTTAACATAATGCAAAAGCCTTTTAAACAAAGGCGCATCAAAAGCATTGTTTTTAGAGTTTTTCATTAAGGTATATAGATTTTGGATATTCTATTTCTACTAGATAAAGACCTTGAGCTGGAGCAGAAGTTCCTGCTCTTGATCTATTCTTGGACTGAATAATTGCCCTAAACTCTTCCAATGTTATTTTTCTTGCACCCACATAGATCATTGTTCCAACTATGGCACGCACCATATTTCTCAGAAAACGATCCGCTTTAATTTTAAAACTAAGTTTATTGTCAATGAGTACCCACTCAGCTTCCATAATTTGACACTTAAAAGTTTTAACATCTGTTTTAACTTTAGAAAAACATTGAAAGTCAGTGTATTCAAATAACAATTTGGCTGCTTGGTTCATAAGATCTATATCCAATGGAAGTGTGTATGTATGTGTGTTTTGATAATTAAAAGCATCTTTTATTCTAGAGATTTCATATAAGTAAGTTCTGCTCAAGGCACTAAAGCGTGCATGTGTTTCTAAATGTACTTTGTTTATTGAATTAATATGAATATCTTTTGGGAGGAATACGTTAAGTTTGTAGACAATATCATAAGTATCTATTTCCTTGTCAAAATCAAAATGCGCAACCATCATTTTGGCGTGCACGCCAGTGTCAGTACGTCCTGCACCCATACAATCTAAAGGTGCTCTTAGTACAGTAGTTAGTGCATTATTGAGTTCCGATTGAACCGTTGTGATATCGGGTTGTATTTGCCAGCCATGGTAGGCCCGACCATTATAAGATAAATCAATAAAATATCTCAAGCTATTTTGATACTTTTGTGTTGTATTAGCAAAGATAAATAGACTTTACCATTAAAAGCTTTCACTTTAACATTTTCTAATGACAAAAATATTATTACTCTCTGACACGCACAGCTTCATTGGAGAGGACATCATTAAATACGTGCATCAAGCAGATGAAGTATGGCACGCGGGTGATATTGGTGACTTAAAAGTGACAGATACCATAAAGAAACTAAAACCGCTAAGAGCTGTATATGGAAATATTGATAACTCAGAAGCTCGCCTTGAGTTTCCTGAGCATCTAAAATTTAGATGCGAAGGAGTAAAAGTGTGGATAACTCACATAGGAGGTTATCCCGGTCGCTATGCACTAGCAGTAAGAGAGCAAATTAAAATACATACTCCTGATTTATTTATTTCTGGTCACTCACACATATTAAAAGTTATTAATGATAAAAAACTTAAACTATTGCATATGAATCCAGGAGCCGCTGGTACTCACGGATTTCATAAAGTAAGGACCATGCTTAGGTTTGAGATTTCTGAAAAGAAAATTCAAAACCTGGAAGTCATAGAGTTTAAAAGAAATCCATAAAAAAAACCTCAGAAATACTGAGGTTTTTTACGCACTAATAATATTAGGTTTATCTCAAACGATCTACAGATTTTACAAGCAACTCATCCTTTTTTATGGCTTTATTGGCTAAAACCAATAACACGATAGAAAAAACAGGAAGTAGTAGCCCAATACCTTTCTCAGAATTCGCAGGTTCTCCAGGTAAACTTAGCAAACGATATACAAATAATCCTAGTAAAATAAAGTTCAATATGATATTTAAACGACCCAAAACAAATTGAGTTTGTCTAGATTTGTAAAGAAAAATAGAAATAACAGAAAGTAATGCCGAACCTAAGAACAACAAAAGGTATGCAAGCGAATCGATTATCCCAACAACTACACCATCTAAAATAATCAAATATGTTGATGAGGATAAAAAACCTGAACAAATAGCAGCCATTAGTAAGTACAACGTTTGTATTCTTTGAAGCATTTTATTTCTTTAGTTAGCTAAAATAACAGTTTCTTTTTTATTACATCTATAAAAGTTTTAAAAATAAAGTTGTATAATTGCATAAGAAACGGCTGATTTAGACTTAAACCGCCTCACAAACTCACTATAAATTACTTCCTCACAAATTATTCAGAAATCAAATCTTTAGCATAACTAAGGAACGAAATAATTGATAATAAACTCACACAAATAATGTTTGAAATTTCACAATTAAAAGAAAAAAAACTACCTGAATTACAAGAAATTGCCAAAGAACTAAATGTTCCTAAATTCAGTAGCTTAAAAAAAATTGATCTGGTCTACCAAATACTAGATCTACAAGCAGCCAACCCTAAAATAGTTTCTCCCAGCGAAGCAAATGATACAGAAAAACGGCCACAAAGAACCAAAAGAGAGCGTATTATCAAACCTAAAAATAACTCTTCAAAGCCTCAGGAATTAGCAAATAATAATAACAATACAAAAGCTAAAGACAGTGAGCAAGTTGATAAAAATCCTAAAGCTGCAGAGCAGAACCAAATAAAGGCTGAGACTAATAAAAAAGAGGGGGCTTCCCATGAACCCAAAGATAAGCCAGCTAACAACAGTGCTGATAATTCGAACAAACAAAGACAACCAAAACACAAAAATCAGAACATAAACAAAAACCCTAACCAACACAACCAAAAAAGGGGTGATAATGGAAATAAAGACAATCGAAATCGATATAAAGAACCTGACTTTGAATTTGACGCTATAATTGAAAGCGAAGGTGTATTAGATGTGATGCAAGATGGTTATGGATTTCTTAGATCATCAGATTATAACTACTTATCATCTCCAGATGACATTTACGTATCGCAGTCACAAATACGTTTATTTGGTTTAAAAAACGGGGATACAGTTTTAGGTCAAGTACGCCCTCCTAAGGAAGGTGAAAAATACTTTCCTCTTATTAAAGTGAGTAAGATTAATGGACTAGATCCTAAAGCAGTAAGAGATCGTG
>ERZ1047472.1552-NODE-1552-length-17674-cov-10.919178_pt1 | contig 17674 bp, 21 predicted proteins | sample MGYA00383095_ERZ1047472 | MGnify/ENA primary metagenome ERZ1047472 (study PRJEB29581, sample SAMEA5548365) | metagenome | biome: marine; feature: coastal; material: water | depth 1 m | study: Short-term variability in the microbial, nano- and picoplankton... | reverse complement strand
CAGTAATTGATAGAATCAAATACATTATGATGTAAATCAATGTCGGTACTTAAGATGTATGAAGTAAGTGTAACCCCATAATTAAAATATTTCAGGCTATTTTCACTGAATTCAAAATTCTGCATTCTTGAATTATACAATAAATTGCTGTATATGGCTCGGCCATAAGAACTCGATTTATCTCCTCTAAATCGACAAAACTGTATTTTGAAATCTGAAATGTTGCCTGATACTAAAATGGCATTTTCACCTGAGAAACTGATGCCGCTAATGAAGAAATTGGAAAGATAATTGATTGTCAAAATAGGAAAGCTGGTGTCACTTTTTAAGATAACATTACTGGCTATTTTGGATTCTGAAAGTATATATATTGGATATTCTCCAGCACCTGCAAAACCACCATTAAGTGTAGCGTTTGATAAGTAAGTCCCGTTCTTAATTTTGAAGGTTACTGTGTCGCACATTCCTTCTTCTTCTAGTCGACCAAAGGCTTCAGAAAGTGACGTAAAATGAGCATTTGAGTCACCGATAGTATATTCACCACTAAGAGCTGTCCTTAATTTCATAGAATCAGAGCTTAAGTCTTGATCAGGTGAGCTGTTTGGAGCTGAGGACCAAACAGAAATAGAATCGGTTAGATCTGCCTCAATGAGGAGAGAATCATGGAGCGTAAAACTAAAACGTCCGCAACTCTTTACTGAACCCACCCAAATTGAGTCTGTTCCTCTTTTATTATTGACACTGTAACTTAGCGTTAGCTCTTTAATGGTGTCCAACCCAAGATTATGCAAGTCTAGTTTTAATTCCCCATTACAAAGTCGCTCATGTCGCAATAACTTTACATCCAAGGCTAATGGGGCATCCAAAGTATTTGCTTCTAATAGTTCTGAGCGAATTGTGTTTGTTAGAGTTGCTCTCATTCGATCTATCTGACCTGCTGCAAATCGATCGAGTGCACCACAATAACTCATGTAATTGAATAAAGAATTTGTGTAGTTGTTGGTATCAGAACACTGAGAAGCTGATCCGCATTGACCTTGACCATGAGGACCTGTATCACATACTTTATCTCCATCAGTCGTGCAGTCATTATTTATGCAGCCACCTTCGAAGGTGTGGATAAGGTTAAATCCGTGCCCTAATTCATAAGCTGGTACATTCGAGCCGTAGGTGAATTCCGAGCTAACAACTACAGCCCCATCAATAATACTTTAATCGTTCTTTGGATAATAGGCAAAACCTAATAGCGAGGTTAAATTGTCATTAATCACCCAAATGTTGTAATATTTGGTATTCCCCCAACTTGTAGGAATCTTATAAGTATATTCTGTTCTTCCATTTGGGTTTATAGGAAGCTTTCTAAAATCAGAACGAGTTATCCCATCAGTAGGACAACCGTCAGGATTTATGGTGGCAAGCTTGAATTGGATTCCGGAATTTGCTCCAACGCCATATTTACCATTAAATCGTTCATTTATTCCCTTAATAGCCGTATCAATTTGTGCCCTACTGTGATTGTCTCCTGTCCCAATTGGCTGGCCCATATGAATAATATGTACTACTATTGGAATGATATGTTCCTCTTGAGTTTTTGATTTTACATCAGTATTATCATATAAAGATGCCTCAGATTTCAAATATGATGTTCTATAACTTATATTATCCAACATCAGTGAGTCGTGGATCTCTTGAGTGCCGCATTGTTGTCCAAAGACTGCAGTGGCACAAAGAAGAAAAACTCCTGTAAGGATAGTACGGAAGAATCTCATGATGCTACGAATATCAATTATTATTTGCGTATTCTAAATTTAGAAAAACGAATGCTACAGAAACTGATTTGCTTGATCAAGTTATCGAGTAAACATGCGTCTTTGATTTATTCTTGTACTTCTTGTCTTGGGTGGATTACGGTTATAGTAGCATCCATCACCAGCTTTTCCACCTAAGATATACTCTAGTTTAAATCCCAGAATAAGGTAGTGATCATTTTTGTCAGGATCACCCCTTTGAGAACCTATAGCGTTTGCGGTAATAGACCTGTCAGCTAATATAGGTGACAAGTCCCCATTGGCTTCAGCTAGCAATGTAGGGTCTACATAGAATGTACTTACGTCATCAAGGTAATCTGTAAAAGTTTTGCGTGCCCCTAGGTCCACTACTAGAGATATACTTTTCCCAAGTTTGAATTTGTATCCTAATCCAAAAGGTACAACGAGGTCAAGCTCACTGTAAGGGCCAGTACCGTTTTCTAAATATTGGCCTTCTGTACCAAGAGTTCTAAGCTTTATCCACTCGTCATTGTATTTCGCTTTTGGCTGATAATAGATGCCACCTATCCCGCCATATATGTAGAATCTATTGAAACCAACACTTCTACTAAATGGTCTCCAGTCTGCTATGAGATTTGCTTCTATGAGATCTGTACGGACACGTAGGTTTCTGTTCTGTTCGAACTCTTTTATCGTGTATGCATCATCCCCTACAAGTCTGGTTCCGAGGACATTTATTCCCAAGCTAAAAGGGCCTCTTATCATCCCTATACCTGTTCCTATAGCCAATCTGCTTGCTCGTAAATCGTAATTGAATATGCCCTCTGAGCCTATGAAATCACTACCTCCTAAGTCGCCACGCATATTGCTTACGCCTAGCATCAAATGGGTAGTCCAATTAGAAGACTTGTATGTCTGTGCACTTGATGAAAACGTAAAGAAACACAATAGAATAAGCAGTTTATATTTGGGTTTGTGAAGATTTGACATTTTGAAGTATTCAAACTTAATTTGCAATTATACGTTTGATTTAAATATTTTTGAATAAATCATTTTCACCTACTTTTGACCACATGCGATTAATATCTATACCTGCTATACTTGTGACCTTTGCGACACTGTTTTCCTATATTTCCTTTGCTCAAGGATTGTCATCCTGTGATGGTGAACGCTATAAGACAGCTGTTTTTGATGACGTGGATGTAGTTCGTGGTGTGAAGTTCGGTGAAGGGACCACTATTGGAGGTAATGATCAAGAACTTTTTATGGATATTTATACGCCTAAAGGAGATGATGAAACGGCTAGACCAGTCATTGTTTTGGCTTTTGGCGGCAGTTTTGTTTCGGGAGATAGATTGCAGTTGCAGCCCATTTGTACTGAGCTAGCAAAGAAAGGATATGTAACCGTATCTATGGATTATAGATTATATGATTTGCCGCTATTCCCCTTCCCAACTACGGAAGAAATGATAGATGTAGTGGTGAAATCTATGTTAGATGTAGAAGCTGCAATCGTGTTTTTAGATGAAGACTCAAGAGGTGATAATACATATGGGATAGATGCTGATTGGATTTACATCGGAGGTGTTTCCGCAGGTTCAATAGCAACATCTAATTATGCAATGTTAGATGCGAGTGATTCGATAGGAGCAGAATTGAAAGTAGCATTAGAAAATAACGATGCCATAAATGGAATAGGTAATTCAGAGCCAAGAGTGAACATTGCAGGATTACTAAACTATTCAGGAGCTCTAAGAAGTTCAGGTTTTATTGATGCAGGAGATCCTCCTGTAATTAGCTTTCACGATGATGGGGATGAGGTAGTGCCTTATGATGGAAGAGAAATTGAACTACTTGGTCAAAAGATTATATACGTGGAAGGTAGCTCTTTGATAGATAGTGCAGCTCTCGCAGCTGGCGTTCAAAGTGAATTACACACCTTTGTAAATAGCTCTGGCCATGTGAGTTATTTTAACCAGCCATCTACTACCACAGATGTCTTAAATAAGAGTGCGGTCTTCATGCACGATATGATTTGCGAAGGATTTACATCAGTGAATGATTTGAAACAGATATTAGCTGTGAGTGCTTTTCCAAACCCGATGGATAACTTCATAACTCTTTCAGGATTGTCGGGAAATGAGAATATCTCAATTAGCAATATAGCTGGCAAGCTGATGGACAATTATTCAATTGAAAGCTCAGAAAGGTTGTATATATTGAACGGTGGAGATTTAGTGCCAGGAATTTACTTTATACGAGTAAAAACTGAATCTACAATTCAGACTCTTCGCGTCATTAAGCAATAAATTTTAGAGGTCTTTCGTAAGACCTTGCACCACTTTATAGCCATTGAAAAATTCTTTGGCTACTATTCGTATGAAGGAATAGGCTGGCACTGCTACTATCATACCTATGACTCCAGCAAGTGAACCCGCAGCTAGGATTACTAAGAATATTTCCAACGGATGAGCTTTTACACTTTTTGAAAATATAAGAGGCTGTAGTACAAAATTGTCTAGTGCTTGAGCAACCACAAATGGTATAGCAGCACTGAGTATAAATGTAGTCATTTCCATATCCGGGTGTGCTTGTAACTGCCCAGTAGCCGCAAGTGAGATGCCAATCAAAGCACCGATTATAGGACCTACATAAGGGATAATATTGAATATGCCGGCTACTACGCCTATGAGCAGTGCATTTTTCACTCCAAGAATAGAAAGGCCAACTGTGATTACAATCATCACAATGGTGATTTGTAATAGTACCCCAATGAAGTATCTTGAGAGTAAGTCTTTAGTCTCATTAAAGATGGTTTTTATTTTTTCTAGGTACTTATCCGGGGTGAGGCTGTATACCACATTGTCCACTATGCTCCCGTCCTTCAAAAGGAAGAATGTGATAAATAGGATGGAAAATAAGGCAATGAGAGATCCTGTTATTCCATTGAGAACACCAGAGACGTAGGTCCCAATATCTCCCATACTAAATAGTCCTGAGATTTGATCTTGCAACATCGTTACCAGTTCTTCTTGATCTATGTTGGTCTTCTCAAGCCAGGTAGTAACAGAGGCAATCTGAGGTTCGAGTCTTTTAACTAGCTGATTCGTGTCTATTTCAGAAATGATGTGAGCTTGCTCAATAACGGTAGGTATAATCATACGAAGCAGACCAAATACTACAGCGACAAATAATAGAAGAACTAGCCCAGCTTTCAGCCAAGAGGTCATATACCAGCCTTTGATGTGAAACTTCCCAAGCACTCGCATCATGGGTCTTGCTACGAATGCAATGATACCTGCTGCAAAAAAGTATGTGATGATAGTACGTACGTTCCACAATACATATCCTAGAAGCAATACTCCTATGATTCCAAGAACGAGTCGTACATTTTTATTTTGTAGCATCTTTATATGAACAAATTTCGGTTAAAATACGGTTAGTACTTTTAGGATGCAAAAAGGCGATGACTTTGCCGTCAGCACCATCTTTGGCTTCTTGGTGTATAGCATCAAAACCCTCATTTTTCAGTCTATCAAGCTCAGTATTTACATCTTCCACAGCAAAGGCTATGTGATGTACACCTTCACCTTTTTTCTCTACAAAAGAATGAATGGCACTGTTTTCCTTTGTAGCTTGGAGTAGCTCAATTTTCACATCGCCCACTTTGAAGAAAGATGTAATCACACCCTCACTTTCCACTTTTTCCATTTTGTAATACTTTGTATTAAGCAGCTTAGCAAAAAGTTTATTGCTTTCTTCAATATCCTTTACGGCTATGCCTATATGCTCTATCTTCTGCATAGGTACAAGTATACGCATTAATTAAAGTTGGTTGTAAAAAAAGCAATTGTGTATCTGCAACAAGAATTTATTTGATCAGTGTTTTATGATACAGGCTTGTATTTACTTTTTAGACAAATAACACTATCAAAAAAACCAATATCAGTTCAAAACTTTCTAATGCCTTATCCGTTATATTTGCAGTTAGAATAAGTCTAAATAAAGATAAGAAAGCACATGAATTTCCCTATATACTTAGATAATAATAGCACAACTCCGATGGATCCGCGAGCGTTGGAGGCGATGTTGCCATATTTCAATGCCAAGTTTGGTAATGCGGCTAGTCGTAACCACAGCTTCGGGTGGAATGCTGAAGAAGCGGTAGACTATGCTCGTGAGCAAGTTGCTAGATTGATTGGTTCTACGAGTAAAGAAATCATCTTTACTTCGGGTGCAACAGAAGCAAATAACTTAGCGATCAAAGGAGTTTATGAAATGTATGGTTCTAGAGGGAACCATATGATAACTGTGACCACTGAGCACAAAGCAGTCTTAGACGCTTGTAAGAAAGTGGAAAAAATGGGTGGTGAAGTCACTTACCTTACTCCAAATGAAGATGGTTTGATCAATCTTTCGGACCTAGAAGCAGCCATCACAGATAAGACGATTCTTATTACTGTAATGTACGGAAACAATGAGATAGGAGTAGTACAAGATATCAAAGGGATTTCGGCTATTGCTAAGAAGAACGGAATATTATTTCACACAGATGCTACTCAAGCAGTAGGTAAAATACCGGTAGATGTTTTGGAAGATGGAATAGATTTGATGAGTTTCACTGCTCATAAAATGTATGGTCCTAAAGGTGCAGGAGCGTTATATGTAAGACGTAAAAATCCTCGAGTGAAAGTAACTAGTCAAATGGATGGCGGTGGTCACGAAAGAGGGATGCGTAGCGGTACGCTTAATGTGCCTGGCATCGTAGGTCTTGGTAAAGCTTGTGAAATCTGTCAAGAAGAAATGGCAGCTGAAGCGGAGAGACTGAGTGCTATGAGAGATAGATTAGAAAAAGAATTACTCACAATAGAAGAGGCGTATGTGAATGGCAATGCGGAGCATAGACTTCCGCATGTAGCTAATATCTCTTTCAAATTTGTAGAAGGGGAAGGACTGATGATGGGTACTAAGGACATCGCTGTTAGCAGTGGTAGTGCTTGTACGAGTGCTTCGTTAGAGCCTAGCTATGTGTTGAAAAGCTTAGGTCTTGATGATGAGCTAGCACATTCTTCACTGAGATTTGGACTAGGAAGATTTACCACAGATGAAGAGGTAGACTTCGCTATTAATCACGTGAAAGAAGCAGTGCACAAATTGAGAGAAATGAGTCCTTTATGGGAAATGTTCAAGGATGGAATTGATTTGAAAACCATAGAGTGGGCAGAGCATTAAGAAGTAACAAATAAATTAAAGTTTAAACGGAATGATTTTTGCGGATTGTTCATTAAGAAAATAAAATTATGGCATATTCAGAAAAAGTAATAGATCACTACCAGAATCCAAGAAACATAGGAACTCTAAACAAAGAGTCAAAGGATGTAGGAACGGGATTAGTAGGAGCTCCAGAGTGTGGAGACGTTATGAGATTACAAATAGAAGTAGATGATGCTTCAGGCGTAATCAAGGATGCAAAATTTAAGACTTTTGGATGCGGTTCAGCTATAGCATCTTCTTCTTTGGCTACGGAGTGGCTAAAAGGGAAAAGTGTAGATGATGCTATGAAGATAGATAACATGGAAATAGTAGAGGAATTGGCTCTACCTCCTGTAAAAATTCACTGTTCAGTATTAGCAGAGGATGCTATCAAGATGGCAATTAATGACTACCGCGTAAAGCAGGGTCTAGAGCCTATCGAAGACGATAAGAAACACTACTAAAGAGTAGTGAAGAATGAGAGCAAAGTATATTTGCACTCGCTAAATTAAACGATTAACAAAAATAATATGATAACAGTATCAGAAAGAGCAGCAGAGCAAGTTGGTACACTTATGGAGACCGAAGGTCTTAATAAGGAATACTTTATCAGAGTTTCTGTCGTAGGTGGAGGATGTTCAGGACTTAGCTATAAAATGGATTTTGATAATGAGAAGCAGGAAGATGATCAGATCTTTGAGAGCAATGGCTACAAAGTTGTTTGCGATATGAAGAGTTTCTTATATCTGTGTGGGACGGAATTAGACTTCACTGATGGATTAAACGGTAAAGGATTCCAGTTCAACAATCCGAATGCAAGCAGGTCTTGCGGATGTGGTGAGAGTTTCTCTGTGTAGCTTACATAATGATTTAAATCAAAAGGGGCATTTTATGATGCTCCTTTTTTTATGCCCAATTTTACCTATACGAACTATTCCCTGCAAGGAGTGTACTGCCAAATTGTTACGTTTCCATAATAATAACATGATGTGTACAATGGGGTTTTGAACGTATGCTTTTCGTTATCTTTGGTGTCGTGCAAAGAAACTCCAAGATAATAACACGACTCACAGCATTGTGGGCCTTAAGTGAGGCTGGCCTTGGAGGTGTTTTGCACGCTTTACAGTCTCCATTTACGGGTTTATTCGTCGGCGGGTTTTCTATCGTACTGATTAGTTTGATTGCCTACTTCGCCAAAAACAAATGGGAAACTATTTTTCGTTCGCTTTTAGTGGTGCTTATTATTAAGCTAGCAGTGAGTCCTCATTCTCCTCCTACATCGTATTTAGCAGTAAGTTTTCAGGCATTAATGGGAGCACTCATATACAACAAGCTTAGTCTTAACAGGTGGAGTGCCATGTTGTTAGCAGTCGTGACACTCACAGAGTCTGCTACTCAAAAACTATTGGTTGTATGGCTTATTTATGGAAGCTCGTTGTGGAAGGCTATCGATAGTTTTAGCGATTATGTGACAGCTCATATGGGAGCACTCGGAGCTGTGCTGGCTTCTCAAGCCTTAGTAACTATTTACCTCTGGATATACGCTATTCTAGGTATAGTCATAGGGTACCTTATTTATGATATGGTACAATACTTAGAGTATAACCAAGGAAATGTAAAATATCAGATTCAAGCTATAGAGTTTGACGAGGAGATAGGTAAAGGGAAAAAGAGAAGGGGTAGGTGGAAACAATGGGTTATTTTCATTGCTTTCTTTGCTATCATAGCAGCGTATTACTTCTTTGTAAAGGACGGAGATGCGGTTTGGAAAAATTGGTTGTACATTTTCTTAAGGAGTACCGGCATATTATTGACGTGGTACTACATCATTTCTCCATTATTTAGAAAGTACTTTAGGGAATACTTAGAGGCTAAGAAATCTGCTATGCAGCAAGAAGTAGATGAAACACTCAGCTTACTTCCATACCTTAGAAAAGTGACAAAACTTGCTTGGAAAGAGAATAAAGAAACTAAAGGAATTATAAAGTTTCGAGACTTTATAGGAGATACTATACTCTACAGCATCCATCTCAAGATAGAGGATTAAATGATCTACATTCTAGCCGGAGATATTCGTACAGGCAAAACCACCGTGTTGCAGGAGTGGATACATACCTGGGATAGCGTGAAAGGCATACTGTGTCCAGATGACGAGAATGAGCAACGCTACCTTTTTGATATTGACACAGAGATCAAATATCAACTTCAAGTACCGGAGGCTGGAGAAAATACCATTTCGGTTGGGAGATTTCATTTTTCCAAAGATGCTATGAAAATGGCTAACTACTTTTTAATCAAAGCTTTTGATGAAGGAGATTTTGAGTTTTTGGTGCTGGATGAATTAGGGAAGTTAGAGCTGAAAAATGAAGGAATCCATATGGCAGCCAAATACATCATTGATCAATATCAGTCCACTGATAAGCAGAACCTACTGTTGGTGGTCAGGACTTTTTTAGTGAAGGACATCCTAGCTCATTACGGTATTACAAGCTTTCAGATAGTTGCTAAGGAGACATTGCCGTAGGTTTTTAGATTTGTTTTGATGTTGTGCAGGCATTGTATGTGCACCTTAACTAATAATCTTCATTTTAGCAGCTATGAATTGTTCCTCAAAAAAACCACGCCTTTCTTCTTTTAGTTTCTCCCAAGAATTAACGTCAGAAAACTCAACAAATTTTTTGGATTTCAACTGAGAGTATTTTTCAATTTGCTGGATTAACCACGGATCATCGATACTTTTTAATTTTTTGTTCGTTTTTTTAATATTTTCAGCGTTTGAAATACTACTATTTCCATCAAACAAACTTTGAGGTATAATATGATCTACATCTATGCATGACACATATATCTCTTATATTTTATCGCACATTAAGTACTTGTAAGTGCTTAATGTGAGGTAGGCTATGTGTTGAGCCTAGCCAAATATACTAATTCGTAATCAAGGCTTGATACTCCTCCATCGTGTTCACGTTCTTAAATTCTTCTGGATGATTTATTTGTACTCGTTGATTTCCAAACTGATTTAGGAATTTTTGGATGGATCGGCCACCTGTATCAAAGTATTTCTCCAAGGCGGGAAGGGTCTCTATCTCCCAAATACTGAGCATAGGCTCCCATTTGGCATTCTTGTCGTCATAGTAGGTTGTAGTAAGTAGATCCCAGTTTCTATGTTTAATCAGGTTTTTGATGGTTTGTTTGCGTATCAAAGGCAGGTCTACTCCGAGTAATACAACGGATTGTTGAGTAGCACGTAAAGCAGATATGATACCTGATAGTGGCCCCTCATTTTCATACTCATCTAGGATCGTATTATCTAATTTGAGGTTTAGTTGGTCTTTGTTGATAGAGTAGTAGACTTCATCTACGTAGCATTTGAGCTTGGTATGTGCTAGTTCGGCAAAGGTTCTTCTCGATACGTCTCGATCCCTCGGGACACTCGAACTGACAACCTCTTTGTTTGAATTGTCTGGTATATCGTTCTTCTGAGGTCGAAGAATACTCAAACTGGCAACTGATTTTTCCTTGTCAGTCAGAGTGATTCGCCGCGGCGAATTGTATCTAAGACTAGACGAGGAAGTGGGTAACATAAGTTGAGACTTATCTCTACCCATACGTGAGCTTTGGCCGCCCATCAGCACAACACCTACAAGACTATCGGACACGTTTTAGTTTATGGTTTTATAGATGAGATGTCCTAGTCCAAATCCAAGGAGTCCGCATATCACAATACTGAGCACATAACTACCTGTTCCATACCCGAAAACAAGGCCCATAAGCACACCCATAAATATTCCTATGATGTAGCTGTTTCGCTGTCTATTTAATCTTAAGCTATTTTTTTTTCTACCCATAACGGTTGTCAAGATACGAATTCTATTCCAAAAGTTTTTCTAGTTCTTCTACCAGTTTATCGTTAGAAGGCCTTTTAGCGTCTGAGTCTATTATCATTCCTTCAGCATTTAGTAGTATGTACCTCGGGATTCCATTGACTTGGCAGTCTGAATAAAATTGTCCACCGTCACCTTCTGCATAGAGGTGTAACCCTTTGAGATTTTTCTTTTCTACCATATTTCTCCATCGTTCCTTGGTATCATTTTGGCAAGTACTTAAAAAAGTGATATCTCTATCCTGAAATTTTTCTTGAAGGGTATCAAAATAAGGAATTTCTGTTAGGCAAGGCCCGCACCAAGTAGCCCAAAGATCAATGTACAGTAGCTTACCTTTTAGGTCTTCGTTTGTGACGATTTTACCATCTATGTTTTCATAAGAAAACGGGGGAGAGGCAGCTCCTTTTTGCGTTTTCTTACGAGCTAGGTACTTTTTCTTTATTAGATTTAGTCGGTTTGAGTCAGTTTCTATGGCTTCATATACCCTAAAGCATTCATCCATTTTTTTAGAACCTGTTAGTCAAGACTTATGGGAATAGTGCATAGCCTCTACTCTCACTTTATTGTTTTTCACTTTTTGATTTAGCTTTTGCAATACATAGAGTGTATAGTCACCAGCATTTACATATTCTAAGGAGTCTCTTTCGAAAGAAGCTAAATCTATTACTGCCATTAAAAAGCCAGGAGACGCTATTAGTTAGGGGTCATTTAGTGGGAAGTTTTGATATGGATTGGGAAAGGCATCAGAAAGTACTGGTAACTTCTTAGTAAAGCACTTATAGGTCTCAGGATACATGTCCAGTTTTCGTACTCTCTCGTTTTCTATACTTTGCCTTTCAAGCTTTACGAATTTGTCATCTCTTATGTTTTGTCTTTCAAGCAACTTAATGCTTGCTTGGTATAAGGAATCTGTGAGATGTAAAAAATCAGCTTCCTCTAGCTTACAGTAATATGCATAGTAATTTTTTAACCCCATTTTTCTCTCATCAAAGCCTTGGCAGCTAAGTAGTTATTTGCATCAGCCCCATAACCCGAATACCTTATCGATTCATCAAAGGAGTCTGTTTTGAGTGTTAAGTTTAGCACATAATCTTCTCCTAAATAAATAGGATCCTGCTCCTTTTTATCATAAAAGCTGTAGTATCCTTCTTCTATTTCAAAAGTCGAAAAAAATTGTCCAATCTCATCTAATTCAATTACGTGAAATTGCTCTCCCCACGAATTTTTAATCACTATACTATCGGAGTTGGGGTGTGTAATTTCACCTGTGAGCTTGATAGGAATATCGTGCTGTGCAGATGCCAAAGAGAGCATTCCTAAAAGTGTGAATGTTTTAATTATTCTTATTATCTCCATAGGATTTTTTCAATACTGTGTTAAGCTGCCTCTATCGTGATTTTCACCAACTTACTAGTAGGTGTATGGCTTTTATCTGCGTAGGAATCTATGGGTACGAGTGGATTCGTTTCTGGAAAATATGTTGCTACATTGCCTTCAGGAATAGGGTAGGGTACTATCAGAAATTTGCGAGCCTCACGTTTTACGCCATTGAATTCACTAAACAAGTCTACAAATTGCTTCTCTTTCCATCCGCGATTTTCTATGTCTTTTCTATTCATCATCACGATACGTCTTTCGCTATAGATTCCACGGTATCGATCATCTAGACCGTACAGTGTTGTATTGTACTGGTCGTGACTACGCAGAGTCATCATGATGTACTCACCATCTGCAATATTGTTTTGGGGTACAGGATTTGTAGTGAAGTTTGCTTTTCCTGAAGTGGTATTCCATTGCCTTACTCTGGCTCCATTGGGTAGATAAAAACCAGATGATTTCCTCACTCTTTTATTATAATCCTCAAAGCCTGGTATTACTGCTTCTATAGCATCTCTTATCTTGTCGTAATCTGCAGCATAACCCTCCCAATCTATTTTGGAATCTGGAAGAGTTGCTCTAGCCATTTCAGCTACAATAGCGACCTCACTTTTCAGCGATTTGCTAGGCGGTGTTAAAATCCCCTGAGAGGACTGCACTACACCCATACTGTTTTCACAGCTGACGAATTGTTCACCTTCAGCTTGGACATCCTTGTCTGTGCGACCAAGACAAGGGAGAATTAAGGCTTGTTTACCAGTCACAAGATGAGACCTGTTGAGCTTGGTACTTACATGCACAGTTAGATTCGTATTCTGAAGAGCTTCTGCTGTATAATATGTGTCTGGAGTAGCACTCAAGAAGTTACCACCCATCGCAAAAAACACTTTTCCTTTTTCTGCTTTCATAGCTTCTATGGCCGATACGACGTGATAACCGTGCTCTCTTGGAGCACTTATCCCGTGTACTTCTTCTAATCTATCTAAAAATGCGTCCTTAGGAGCTTCCCAGATGCCCATTGTTCTATCGCCTTGTACATTCGAATGGCCACGTACAGGACAAGTCCCGGCACCGGGTTTGCCTATAGAACCACGCATAAGAAGGAGATTCACCACCTCTTGTATATTGCCGACACCATTTTTTTGTTGGGTGAGTCCCATTGCCCAACAAATGATGATTTTTTCTTTATTGGCAATAAGCTGAGTCACCTCAGTGATGGTCTGTTCTTCTACACCACTTTGTGCTATACAATTTTGTAAGTTCTCTTTTCTTAATTCTACTATAAAGTCATCGAATCCATGAGTATGCTCTTTGATAAATGCCCAATCTAATACCTTGCCAGGATTAGCGTCTTCCATAGCTACTAATTTTAGCATAATAGCTTTTAGAAAAGCAACATCTCCATTGACCTTCACTGGTGCAAAAATGTCCGTAAGGGAGGTCCCTCCTTTCATCATTTTGATAGGAGACTGAGGATCTGTGAAGTTTAGTAGTCCAGCTTCTAGAAGTGGGTTTACAGTAATGATTTTGCCACCATTACCTTTACATTTTTCAAGAGCAGCCAGCATTCTGGGGTGATTTGTTCCTGGATTTTGCCCCATTATCATTACTACTTCAGCTTCGTGAATATCGTTGAGTGTTACCGAACCTTTTCCAATTCCTACGGTGTGAGAAAGAGCTACACCGCTGCTTTCGTGACACATGTTAGAGCAGTCCGGAAGGTTATTCGTCCCGTAGGCTCTTATGAATAATTGGTATAGGTAAGCGGCCTCATTACTTGTTCTGCCGCTTGTGTAAAAAATAGCCTCATCCGGAGAGTCTAACGCATTGAGTTCGTTAGCTATCAGCTTAAAGGCATCTTCCCACGAGATAAGCTCATAGTGAGTAGCTCCTTCTCGAAGAACCATCGGTAGAGTTAGTCTGCCGGTTTTCCCCATTTTAAAGTCTGAGAATTTTGAAATCTCAGCGACAGAATGTTGTTTGAAAAAATCAGCAGTAATGGATTTTTTAGTTGCTTCTTCAGCGATAGCTTTCATTCCATTCTCGCAGTACTCCCCAAGTGCTGATCTATCATCGTCTGGGTCTGGCCAAGCACATCCAGGACAGTCAAAACCTCCTTTTTGATTTATTTTCAGACTAAGCTTGAACGCATCTATGGGATCCATATACTTTGTGGCCTGTTTTACTGATGATATTATAGCTGGCAGTCCTACTGCTTTTTCTTTGGGTTGCTCAAGAATGAGTCCTGTAAAATCAAAGTTTTCTATTTCTATTTTTTGAGTAGCCATGGCTTGGTCTCAAATGTACAGAAATATCTCTATTCAAGTGTTGTTTTGATTCTGAATCCAATACCGAAGTAAAAGTATGATTTGAATCAAATCTAAAAGCCATATTGGAGACCAAAAAATAAGCCATTCTAGCGAAAAATTGTGAAAATCAATTGGTCTCTGAAAAAGCAAATATGCTAAGGTGATGAGGATGTAGATGATGGAGATAGCTCGTTTGGTACTTGAGTTTCGAATCGCAGTCGAAATGATAATGAAGATACCTACAGTAAATGCAGTTACTATAGCAGCCAATGCTACGAGTGCTTCACCCACAGCTTCTGCTCCGTGATTTGCAAATGTGTTTCCAAAGAAAAAAAGTAAAAGTATCAGTATAAATAAGACTCTACTTTTAAGCATATTGGTTAAATTCAGACTCCTTCAAAAAACCGATCAGTGTTTGTCCATTTTCTCTTGCCAATTCTACTGCAAGACTGCTAGGAGCTCCTACAGCCACGATTGTTCCAATACCAGCCATAGTAGCTTTTTGCACAAGTTCAAAGCTTGCTCGTCCACTTAGTAGAAGTATTTTATTATTCAAAGGGAGTAATCCTTTTCTGAGCCCGTCTCCAATGACCTTGTCTATTGCATTGTGTCTTCCAACGTCTTCTTGTACAGATTCTAAGTCCCCTTCTATTGAAAATATAGCCGCAGCATGTATGCCTCCAGTGAGGGTAAAAAGAGATTGTCTCTTTGCCAGTTTATCCTTGAGCGAGTAAAGTATATCAGGATTTATTTTTAGTTGTGAACTTATCCCAAATTGTGAAATCGTGTGAATAGCCTCTATGCTTGCCTTACCGCATACTCCACAGCTACTTGTAGTATAGAAATTCCGTTCTGTATTCTGAAGGTTTATTGATTCTCCTTCTCTTAGAAATACTCTTACGATATTTTCGCCAAGATATTTAACTGCTTTTACAGCTTTGTAATTTTGGATAATTCCCTCAGTAAATAGAAAGCCTAGTGCCAATTCTTCATCATCTCCAGGTGTACGCATAGTCACTGAGATAGCTCTTGGCTCTTGTTCTTCAGCTAGCTTGATTTGAATTTCTAGTGGAGCTTCTATCGCTACAACATCATCGAACTCACCGCTTTTGATGTTGTTGGTCTTGGTGATTTTTATGTGATGTAGTCCTTCGTTCATTTTTTAGTTTACTCGTAGTTCTAACCGTGGGCTGAGATATAACCTACAACAGTGAGCTATGAAGCGGGATGCCTATATAGATTACTCTCATCCTCGTGATCTCTTGGTTTGAGACATTGCCAATCTTTTTCTATGAGGATATACAAATCATCTGTTCGTTTATCAAAACCAACTCGCTGGTCAGTATCCCAATCTGTGAGCAAAGATTGAGGTACACGAACTATTATAGTGGTATCTGCAAAGTCTGAGGATATTTCCTCTCCAGTTGTTGATTTTACTCCGTATCGAAGGACGGAAGATCCTATTTTACAAGAACTCTCTACTGAGCCGTTAGACACCAGTTGACTCACCTCATTTTGAGAGAGTCTAAGTCTGATACTATTATCTTTTATTCTGATTTTCATGTTTGCTAATACTTTGTATCAAGAGCGTAAGAGTTTTATTTTATGAATGAGTTTGCTAGACAAGGGTTCTTTATAATCTGATAATGGACCATCCCAATCTTCACCCATCCTAAGATATTTTTGGTAAAAGTAACGTGCGGTAATTTTCCACTTCTTCAAGAAGATGCTTCTACCCACATTCTTACCAAGTTTACGCGTGCTCTTACTTCCGAAGTGATAAACACGCGAGTCACCTAACCCTCTGAAATAACGAGTACCCTTTCTCCAAACTTTCATACTTAAATCTGGATCGGAATACATTCCAGGGCTAAATTCCTCACTCATTCCATCTACTTTTTTCCAAAGTGCTGTAGGAAGTAATATTGGTGGCCAACTAGAGCCACACCAATCTTTTTTGGTTACCGAAGAGTGGTAATCTAAAAGATTTTGTTTTTTGAAACTCTCTATATCGGTACCAAAATCTGCAACTAATGCACAAGAATTCCCAGTATCGTGTGGTTCTATCATTGTACCACTTAACATAAAGCTAGTTTTATCTATTGTTTGGATGCACTTTTCGAATGAACTATCCCAATCCGGAAGGACATACATGTCATCATTGAGGTAGATAAGGTGTTCTTCTGTGATAAGCTCAGTGGCTGAGTTCAGGCCTGTACAGATTCCTACATTTTCTCGGTGATGTACATACTCGATTTTTTCATTTTGCAACCATTCTACTGTTCCATCCTTACCTTCATTTACTATAATGATAAGCTGGTGAGAAGCCGACGAATGTTCTTTTATGCTAGAGATACACTGCTGTAGATATGGAAGGTTATTCCAAGTAGGTATAAGTATAGAGAACTTCAATTAGGGTAATACTATTCCTTTTTCATCTAATTCAGCTTGTGATAGCTGTACATACTGCACAGTCATTTTTATCCTTTCATTTGGGAGGCCGTTGCCGTTTTTAGGTTGCTCTTCGATAGTCTGAGCTACTTCCACACCCGCCAATACTTCGCCAAATACAGTGTAATTTCCATCTAAGAATGATTCTCCTTCTTCATCAGTTACGATATAAAATTGAGAGCCACTAGATCTTCGCTGAGGGTTGCTCATATCACCTAGTCTAGCAGCAGCTAGAGCTCCATATTTATGTTTGTATTTTGCACTATCTATTTCTGCAGCAATAGTATATCCTGGTCCTCCAGAACCGTCATTGTTTCTATTTTCGTCCTTACTAGTTGGACTTCCTCCTTGTATTACAAAATCCTCTACGCATCTATGAAACTCTGTACCATCATAAAATCCTGCTCTAGTTAGGCTATCGAAATTGGCCTGATGACGAGGAGTGCCGTCATAAAGATGCAGATACATTTCTCCAAATTCTGTGGATATTTCTAATACCTCGTAAGTAATAGTTGGTACTGATTCATCATTAGATTCGTCTTCTTTGCAAGCCCAAAACGTCAGAGCAATTGCCATTATTCCGATGATATAAATATTTTTCATAATCTTTTTTTAAAATCCGAACAGT